>ERZ773234.81-NODE-81-length-28461-cov-6.930543_pt1 | contig 28461 bp, 21 predicted proteins | sample MGYA00580523_ERZ773234 | MGnify/ENA primary metagenome ERZ773234 (study PRJEB29015, sample SAMEA2738167) | human oral metagenome | biome: human oral; feature: human-associated habitat; material: saliva | place: China | collected 2262 ...
GCCACAACACACTCCAATCAATCAGACCGTGTTGCAACCACCACTAGAATCCAGCCTATGTCTCTGCGATCACTACCCACCTTGCCTCGCATACACAGCAGACACACACCTGAAAGCTTCCAAAATCGGGGTATTTTCCGCACGATCACTAGAGTTAGCCGATCAACACCAACCTCGCACCCACCACACCCTAAATAGTCTAGAACTTAACCTGATCTTCATCACTAACAGACACCTTCGGCTTAATTAACTACCAATCCACCCCTACCGCTTAAACGCACTAGCGAAGAACAGGAGTTTGGGCTGTTCTACCCGCAGTTACCCCGCCCTGCGAAGATGTGTCCGGTAAGCCTCCATCCAAGATGGTACTTGCAACAGCTTTCACTCTTTTAACAAAACAACGACTCTATTGCAGACAATGACAGCGCTTCGTGACAATCCAATGTGGACAGCCACATGGCGGTGATGTAGGATACTTCCCGATCGGCTGGTACAAAACAGTTCTGATCTGCACTAATGCGGTTGCGACCAGCTAAAGTTCGCGAAATGGTCGTTAACCGTTTCATATACATCTGGAGAATAGAGCAATGCACCAAAAAATGTGTCCCTCAGGGCACGGTGCTGCGGCACCCACAGCGATTCCCATATGGGCTAAGGGTGGCAAATTTCTCTGCCAGTCACTTGGTGGCTGACACATACCACACTTGACGGTTAGGACACCCAACCAACCGCATAATGCGGTCATTTGGCGTGCCCTTCTGTTTGGCGACTCTTGCAGTCGACTCTGTAACAACTGAAGGAGACCTACGATGGACGATACGTGTGGCACCGTTCCAGACTATGGGCAAAATAGCGAGGTAAATTCCGGCTATTACCCCCCTGCGCCAGCCATGACGCCTGGCTACCCCTCTACGGAAACAGCTAATGCAACCCCGGGAGGAACCCAAACTAGCGACAATGTGGACGCTAAAGTAACTAACTCTGAAATCGCTGAACTTATCGCAGGCGTAGACACGAATTTAAGTGCCTTCAACGAGCGCGCAAAGTTCTACGAGGATTTAGTAGGCAAACTGCAAAGCCGCATTGAGCTACTCCAGAACGACCAAATTCAGCAGCTGCTCGGGCCGGTCATGGTCAAACTGGCAATCTTGGTAACCCAGTCAGCGCAGTCAGTGGAGCTGGCCCGCGCACACGGTGAAGGCTACCAGGCAGACGTTGAGTTCGAGTTCTTCCACGACTCACTCATTGAAGCGCTCGATCTGATCGGTATCGACTCAGTTGGAGCAAAACCCGGCGATACCTTTGACAGGGCCGTCCACGCCTCACGCAAGTCTGTGCGAACAGGTGAACGCGCCTTGGATTGGACCGTGGCAAAGGTGCTACGACAAGGACTTATCCGTCCTGGTGCGGAGCGAGCTTTCCTACCCGCACAGGTAAGCGTTTACCGCTATGACGCGGCCTTAGACACCGCGCCCACTCAGGCATAAATCAATAAATTAGGAAGGAACCCTCGCATGAGCGACAAGGTATATGGAATTGACTTAGGGACGACCTACTCCGCCGTCGCCCTTCTCAACGAACTTGGCATTCCAGAAATCGTCAAAAACTTCGTAGGCGACGATACTACCCCCTCGGTTGTGTACTTCAACGACGACGGAACCGTTGACGTCGGCAGCCAGGCCAAGCAGACTCAGGTCAGCGACCCTGACAATGCGTGCTCCCTGATTAAGCGTCACATGGGTGAGGAATACCCGCTCGAATTCCAGGGGCAGGAATACACTCCTGAATCTATCTCTGCGCTGATCCTTAAAGAGCTAGTAAACAACGCCAACAGCCAGAACGGGCTTGATATCAACAAAGCTGTTATCACCGTGCCTGCCTACTTTGGCACCCAGGAGCGTCAAGCTACAAAGCAGGCTGGGGAAATTGCCGGTCTCGACGTCGTCGGTATCATCCCCGAGCCCGTCGCAGCTGCTATCTCACTATGCGCCCGTCAGGAAGAAGAGCAAACCCTGCTCATTTTCGACCTTGGTGGCGGTACCTTCGACACCACCATCCTCAAGACGCGCGCCGGCAACGTGGAAGTCATCGCGATTGACGGAAACCGCCTGCTGGGTGGTGCTGACTGGGACCAGTGCCTAGAAGACCTGTTCTTGCAGCGTTTCATTGAACAGGCTGGTCTTGACGAGGACAATGATCCCTCGCTGGACGACGATTTCATGACTGAGCTGCGAGTGGCGGTAGAAGACGCCAAGAAGATGCTCACCGTACGCGCCTCCACTAACCTGCTGCTGCGTTTCCAAGACAAGAAGCAGCGCGTTGAGGTCACCCGAGAAGAGTTTGAAGCAGCTACCTCACACTTGGTAGCACAAACCATTGAAATCACTCGACGTGTCATCAAAACGGCTCAGGAGAAGTTCCCCAAGCTGCATGTTGACCGTTACCTGCTGGTGGGTGGTTCTTCACGTATGCCCATGATCAGGGAGGCCCTGACTGAAGCTGGCTTCAACGTAGAAAACACAGACTTTGACCTGTCTGTTGCCAAGGGTGCAGCAATCTTTGGCCAAGGTGAGCTGCCTGCGCCAGAATTCTCAAATGCAGATGGCGACGCCGCATCCGGCGACTCAGGTTCAAAGTCACGGCCAGGAGTCGGCCCGCGCCGCACAGTTGTCACCAACGTCCTCTCGCGCGGATTGGGAATCAATTTAGCTCGAAAAGTCGGCAAGGGCAAGGAAGAATACGAGGAGTACATTCACTTCCTCGCACACGCTAACGAGACGCTACCCCTCTCAGCTTCGATGGAAGGTGGCATTCTCTACGATGGCCAGTCAAGCGTTGAGGTAGCTCTCTACGAACAGGGCGGCGAAACCGAAACCGAAGAGCCAGAGGCGAACAAAGCCATGGTTTCAGGTCCGAGCACGACCATCACTGGCCTGCCGTATCTGCGCGCGAACGATCCCATTAATGTCACCCTGGAGGTCTCAACGGAAGGCGTCGCCACCTTGGTCGTCGTCGAGCCGAAGAGCGGTAAGTCATTCAAGGCAGAGGCTGCGGTCTCGGTCCTGACTCAAGAAGAAGTCAACAAGGCCAAAAAGCAGATCGCCCGAATCACCACCCGGTCCTAAATAGAAGCACAGGAGTGAGGCGAAGACTACGGTGTTCGACAAGAAAGCGTATCGGGATTCCGTTCTGCAACCACTGAAAGCGAACGCATCCAAGCAGGCAGCTATTGCAGACGCTCTTCGGGCGCTCAATGATGCAACCGATCGCGCTAGTGTAACTACGGCATTAGCCAAGGCTGATGCTGCCGCACTCTTCGCCCTCACTCCTGGCATGTCTAATGCTGAGTTAACAAAGCACTTCAGGGACCTGGAAATGTTCCTTAACAAAACCAGGATCCCTGTGGTGGTCTCGATCAAGCAATTGGTCAAAACTTCCAAAGCCTCACTGGGTGATTACATTTCCAACCCTGCTTTTTGGGATGAGGTAATTAAAAGGACCTCACAAATCCGCAAGGAGGAGCTTAAAGCTTTTGCTTTAGCCGTTAAACAAGATAATCCTCTTGGTGCTGTTACAGCTGAGGAATTACGTAAAGCGGCTTCGTCCTATGGGATTAGCACATCTGTTAGCGATAAGGAACTGGCAGGTGCAGTTAAAGCAAGAGGGGTAGAGGTATACCCTAAGTTAAAGGTGTCGATGGCAGACTTGGGGGTTTCATCCTCAAAGTTACGTCTGCATCCCTCGTTTCGCAGCCTTGTTGACGTGCTGCTTATACATGAGCGGGGCTCACACCCCAGCGATATCCGCGTAATTGATGAGTTAAGCGCCGTCGTCGATGGACGCAGCCGCCGCCGTGTAACCACCGCTGACATAAAAAAATCTAAGACGGCTGCTAATACCCGCTCTGATGATGCCACGGAAAGTGCCAAGAAAACCCTGACTGTTATTGCACAGAAGTCTCCTACTGACGCTGCTTTACAAAGCTTTATTCTAGCCTGGTTTGCTGACTTGGCAGATAATCTGGTAGCTCGCCAGGGGCTTACCCCAACATTGGCACTTAACCGCCTCACAGCGCTTGGCCTCGATGACCATGATGCTCGCAGGCTGGTGGTTAGTGTATCTACGGGGGGCGGCGGCAGCAAAGGTCCAGATTTAGCCAGCGCTAAAGAAATGATTGCTGCTGGTGACTTAGCGGGGGCACGTCGCCTTTACACTTCGTTTATTGGCACAGCTGGGGAGGAAAAAGATCCTGTAGCTTTGCAGGTAGCTGAGGCTCTAGCAGCTGCTGAGAAACGCAAACAATCCGCATTAGATGCTTACCATAAAGCGGTAGAGACAAAAGACTATGCTCGGGCACGCCAGGCATTAGCTGATGCACAGGCAGTAGACCATGAAGACGCAGAAATTGTCCGTCTGTTGTCTCAGATTCCTCCAGATGCACCAACTAATTTGCGCCTGACTTATTCTTCAAACCGTAATGGCGTGCTTCTCTCTTGGCGGGGCAGCCAGGATCAAGATGTCAGCTATGTAGTAGTACGTAGTGATTCTGGCGCCCCAGCTAACCCTAAAGCTGGGTTCCAGGTTGTACCTTCAACAACTGAGCAGGAGGCTTTCGACTCCGATCCACTCATTGCGCAACAGTCCATTTACGCAGTTTTTGCGCTGCGACAGGAGGGACCCTATTCCACTCCGGCAGTCTCTACCCTCACTGTGTTGCCCCCGCCAACTGATATCAATGCGGCTGTCACCAACACTGATGCAACTGTGTTTTGGCAGGTAGCCAAGCAGGCAGCTGGGGTGTCAGCGGAGGTAGTGGAAGCTGATGGCTCACGCCGTAAATTCCCGGCCACCTCACAAGGGCGAATGGTTATTGACAACCTCAAGCTCGGGGAAAAATACACGCTTGTCCTCAAAGCCCATTACATTGTTAACGGCCAATCTAACCTTTCTGAAACAGCCACAATTGATGTAACTCCACGCGGCACTGTCCAGGCTGTGCGCGACCTGTGCCTAGCCAACGTAACAATGCCTAACGGTAAAGCGGGAGTGCGAGCCAAGTGGAGCGAAGTTCCTGGCTACACCACAGATTTATGGGCCTTCCCTATTGACAGCACTGTGAAGGTAGGTGACCTCCTAAGCGTAGATAAGCTCGACAAGCTAACTGCTAAACGGGTGGTTGGATCTATCCGCAATGACGGCGCTACCCAGTCAATGGATTTCTATGAGCTGCGAGATATACGCATGCTTGTGCCACTTACTTGGGATGGCAGTGAAGCAATTGCCGGAAACTCTCTGGTTACCGGCAAAATGCCGCACCCTCGTGAAGTAGAGGCAATGCGTTTTGGGTCCGAATTGAAGGTCTCCTGGATCTGGCCTCACGGTGATTACATGATGGACGTGACTTGGTCCAGTCTTGATGGGAAAAAGGGACAAAAACGCGTAGATAGGCTCACCTATAAACATGACGGCGGGGTGAATATCCCCAATGCGCAGCTAATTACCGAGGTAGGCGTGGCCACAGTAGTGATTGGCCTCAGCGAAACAGCTGCTTTAACGCCAGTAACCATCAGCCTGGAAGCAGTCCCACCCAGTATGTCCTATCAGCTTAAACTCCCCAAAGGAGTGTTTGGTGGACATGAGGCACGGGCAAGTGTCACCAGTGAAGAATTCACCGGGACCGTGGATCTTATAGCAGTGCTAACCCCTGGGGCTTTTATGCCCGCTAAAGCTACAGATGGACAAGAAATCGCCCATCTCCACTTGGACTTTTCCTCAGGATTAACCCAATCCTGCACATTCCGCGTGCCCAAACTTAAAGGCCCCTACTGGGTACGTCTATTTGCTGACCCAGCTTCAAAGATCATTCTTAACGATCCACCCACCTCATCCATGAAAGGGTGACAAATGCGTCTAACTAATTTTATGGCTCCATGCCCTTACTGCTACACGAATATTGATTTGCGTAAGGTTACTTTCCGCTGCCTTGGTCGCCCAGTCGCGGGAAAGAAAGCGTGCAGCAAAAAAGTCGACGACGCACGCTCAACGTACTTTGGTGATCTAAACGAGTACTACCCGACTTTCACGCCTTCAAACCGTTCAATGTTCCATGAAATCAGAAGGTCTACGTGCCCTGATTGCCTGGGGACAACCGGTGTGCGCCTATGCCCGCAATGCCACTCGCGTCTACCTGATGGTTTTTCAAGCGATTCCCCGCTTTTTGGTCTAGTTGGTGCCCGCTCAGCAGGTAAGACCGTAATGTTGGCAGTACTCATGCGCGAGTTGGCAACAAACGGGCCCGTTGCTCGACGCTTCCGGCACGTAATTACCCTGTATGGGGCGAACGAAAAAAACGGCCAGGCTGAGAAACTACAAAACCTCCTTGACCAGATGGAATCTACAGCTGGACAGCTGCCGCCACAGACCCAGCAAACCGCTGGAGAAAAAAGCACCCCGGTGGTGTTCGAATGGAAGATGCCCCGTGACGGAATCGCCAAGAGCACGCTAGGCGATTACAAATCAACCGTATTCTCCTTCTACGACACCGCAGGTGAAGACCTGGCCGCCGATGAGCGCGCCCTGAGCATGACATACCTGCTGGCAACCGATGGGATCATCCTTTTGCTTGACCCCTTCAGCTTCCCCAACAACACTGGGCGAAGCAAAGCTCTAGCTGATCAACAGGTCGAAACCTCACCAGAAAACGTCCTGCACGCCATCACAGAAGTTCTGCGTCAAAACGAGCGGACGAAACTAAACCGGAAGATTAAGCAGCCGGTCGCCGTCGTCATCTCTAAAATTGACGCCTTCTGGGATGACATTCCCGCAAACAACCCAATCCGTCAGCCTTCCTCAAAGCTGCCCTATTTTGACGAGACTGAAGCTACGTCCGTGCACGACCACATTGCCTCCCTGGTGTCTCACTGGGGCGGGGACGGGCTATTAACAATGCTCGACACGAACTACGCAAACTACCGTTTCTTCGGCCTATCAGCCCTGGGAGCGGAACCAAATTACTCCACGCAACGCGTCGACGAACGCGGCCTTATCCCCCACCGTGTGGCAGAACCGCTGCTGTGGCTTATGACTGAACGCGGCTTTATCCCGAAGCAAGGCTGAGGAAATGTTTGACGTCGCAATTTATACAGACACGCGGGCCAATGAAGCCATTGATGGCATTGATGGATTCAACTTTCAAGCCATCTCGGAAGGTATAACCGCCCAAGACCGTCAGGTTATCCGCAGCAACATGCTTCACCGTGTGGTTGTGGGCTGGAACGTTGAGCATGATCCTCTAGATCACCCAGCTTCCTTCGCCTACTACGGGCACAGCGGGCGCTATTACCTTTCACGTGGTATCTCAACGGGTGTCACCAACAATGGCCGCCCCGGCAACCTACTAACCGAGGCTATTGCCACCTCTGATCCTGATGACTTCGGTATGATGCGCCCCGCCCAGCTGCTGGGAGCTACCAACTGGCGCCTTAAAAAGGCTCCTAGCCAGACATTAAACCAGTGGTCCTCCCCGCTTGAGGTAGATCCTGGATTTGAGGCAGAAGCGCTACAGACAATGATTAAGGCTAATGCCTGGGCTGCAAGCATCTTCCCCAAGTTCCTCACCATGGTGGAAGAGGTTACCGACCCAGCCCACAAGCGCCTGATTATTATCACCGCTGACGCAACCCTCGCCATGAAATGGGTTGCTTTGGCTACGCTTTTCATCGAAACATCACGTTCGCTCTCTCTAAGTATCCGTGGTCTCGTAGCAGACCCCATGACTACAAGAGCGGATATTGTGGCAGCCAGCCCAGATTTTGGCCCCCAACCCGATCCTTCCACGCCACGGGCTGGGGTAAACATTATTGATCTAGACCGCCGCGCTATCGCTGAGGTTACCCCCAGCGAATCAGCATTGATTCAAGCGAACTGGTTCCTTAAAGAAGACTCCACCACTGCACTTGCAGCAATTGACGTTGCCAGGCGCTGGGAGGAGTACCTTGGCCGCGACCTTGCTACACGCGCCGCTAGCCTCGCCTCATTCCCCAAAACTCATGGGGATCACACTGATTGGCTCACCGCCACGCAGGCGCTACACGACCTGGCTGAGGCTGAACAAGAAGACGAACTATTCTTCTACGGCGACACTCTGCTTGATATTGCCGTCACCTGCGCTTTAAGCACGCCTGAGGATGCACAGCTAGCAGGTAATACAGTAGTTGCCTTAATACAGGCGGGCAGCCATGACCTCGCTGTTGGGCTTTTAATGTCAGCTTTGGAATCTGCCTGCGCTAGCCCTCATTTACGTGAAGCCCTGCTGGAGACACTTACGACGGCGCCCGCCCAGCTGCGTTTGAACTGGGAGGATGAAAGCGCTAAAGCCCAGGCTTCATTGTTGCTATCACAGGTGGCAACTGAGTCTGCTGACAGCCTTTTGCCAGCAGTTTTGACCACAGCTAGCGTTATTGGCACCCCACTTGTGGATTCATTACGGCCACAGCTGGTGGCTCGGACTGCGCGTTTGTGGGCATCTAACCCCGAGTTAACTGAGCAGTGTGAGCAGTGGGAACATGTCGAGGAGATCGTTGAGCAGCTCGCCCACGCACTTGTGAAGTGTTGGTGTGCAGGTGGTCAGGATGATCTGCGTCTACTTATGCAGGGCACCTGGGCGTGGCTGGCAACAAGTCCCGCTTTAACGACGACGTCGCGCGCAATTGTGGGGCAGTGGAACGTTGCTGCTGAGCTTGCCAAGCTGCCTACTGCTGAATGCACCGCTCAGCTACAAACTGCGGGGCAGCTGCCACCTGATAGCTGGAGGTTGCTGTTTGGCCAGGCGAAACTGCCTGAAAACTATAAATTTTTCATTGCTTGGGCTCAAACTCAACGCGAGCTTTCCGTTGAGGCAGGCAGGTGGCTCCTTAAGCAGATTTTTGCTGCCCTGGCTACCGGGGAGCCTCTGGTGGAGCTGCGCCAACTGCTTATTTGCCTGAATCAGTCAGGGATTGGGGTATGCGACAAGCGGCTGCGCGCATATGCTGCGCAGGTAGTTACTGCAACCAAGTATTGTCGCGATGCTGCTGCCTACTCGCGTAGACCAAATCCTTACCTGTCTACGGTGCTAACTTACATTCCGGCTATGTCTCCACTTATGCCAGATTTTCTGGGGCAGATTATTCTTACCAGCCCTGACGCTGTGGGTGTGTCACATTTGGTTGGTGCAAGTGAGACTTGGGCACGTAAATCTGTCCACTACTTTTTAAGCACCAGACCGAGCACCGTTAGGGAAACAGCTAATGCTGTTACCTGGGCCTTGAAAGCCATGCATGGACCTCTAGAATCCCCCTCTAAGGGGGCTGAGGACTTCCTAGTTGAAGTATCTGATGATCGTGCACGTAGAGGCCTGGTGAGCCAGGCAGCCAAGGAGAACCTAATAAATCAGCAAACTTTTGGTGCTTTTGAAAACTTTGTTAAAGAGGCAAAGAAGGGGCGCCTTAAGCGGAAACTGACCAAAGCAGCTAGTGGTCTGTTAAACATAAAGGGGCAGGATAACTAATGGATGAGAATTTTGGCTTAATTGCAGTAGCTCTATTTATTGGACTCGTAGTTGCTGGCGGCTTTATTCTCTGGCTAGCCATAGTTTCGCTACTGAAAATCTTTTCTTGGGTAGTTATCTATTGGTGCTGCGCATCAGTTATCGCGGCCATAATTGCTTTAATTACTGGCTTCATTGTTCCAATACGTGTACTTGTTACTGATTTTCCAGAGGAAGAGCCTCAGCTAGCCAGCCCAGACCTGGTGAAAACAAAGCGTATTATTAAGCACGCGCCGCACGGGTTTGCTAAGCACTTTGGCTGGGACGAGGCATGGCCTTTATATAATCCCTATCAGGCAAAGCTTGATGCGATGGCCGTGCATGCTGATCTGCGCACAGTATTAGTAGATTCCTGCAACATGTTTATTTGGGAACAAGATGATTCACTTACTCCCAGCATACCTGAGTGGCTTCATGATTTTGGAGATATATTTGGACCCCTATCCAAAATTCCTTTATGGTGTCTTTGGGCTATTTTTATTCCCGTCCCATATGTCGCATTTGTGGTAGTTCTATACATTTCTTACATAGTTTGGCTACTCGTTATGGCTGTTATTGGTAGCATCGTTTGCCTGTTACAGCTGCTATTTATATCGCTGTATCGGTTATGGGACCACGCTCGGATGTCTCGACTGCGGGCCAGCGTTAAATGCCCCTACTGCTACGAGACCAACCCTCAGCCGGTCTATCACTGCCTTAACCCGGATTGCACAATTGTGCATCACGATATTTCTCCGGGGCCGCTTGGTATTTTTGCGCGTCACTGTGCCTGCGGAATTAGTTTCCCAACTACGGTTAGGGGAGCTGCAGAAATGCTTGTTGCACTGTGCCCCAGCTGTGGGGCACAGCTCGTGGCAGGTAGTGGATCCCGTATGACTATTCAGCTTCCTGCTTTCGGATCTGTTGGCGCCGGCAAGACTCGTTTCTTTGCAGCAGCACTTACAGCAACAAGGAATCAACTTGCAGCCACTAATGGCTCACTAACGGGACTTAATCTTGAGGCAGATGGTTTCTTGCGAGCCTCCGCTCAAGTTTTGGATTCTGGCACTGCCACCGAAAAAACAATCCATACTATGCGCCCAGAGGGACGACCGCTCAAGCTGACAACTGGCTCTGGCAAGACTGTTGAGTTGCAGGTTATGGATGCAGCTGGCGAGAGTTTCACTAACTTGCAGGCTACCGAAGAGCTCACCTACGTTAACTCGGCACCGACAATGGTTTTTGTACTTGATCCGCTTGCTTTACCACGCGTACAGGCACAAATGAGTACTGCCCGTGATCTATCTAAGATCTTGGTTGCTACCGGTGACCAAGAGGAAGCCTATGCTTCAGTGGTTGACAGGCTTAACTCAGAGGCTGTGGACCTTAGAAACCGCCACCTTGCCGTAGTTCTCACAAAGACTGATGTGCTTCGCAAGCTTCCTATCGGGAAATCTCTAGATCCACAAACTTCCGATACTGTGCGCGATTGGCTGATTGAGATTGAACAAGATGGTTTTGTTCGCCGTATTGAGAGCGATTTTGGGGATGTACGTTTCTTTGCGATCGACTCTTTAGTTTTGCGCGACTTGCATGATCCGCTAAACCCCCTGCGAGTTATCGACTGGGTACTGAGTTCTCAAGAAGTACCAATTAAGCTATTGCCTTCACTAAAACCTGAAGCTACCAGCAAGGGTCCGGACTCTAATTCTTAGAATCAGATCCCCAAAGTCGTCAACTCATAACAAGAGAAAGTGAACATACAATGAACGATGACGACCCCACTGACCGCATTTATAGTGATGCCGACATTCCTGACACTTATAGAGTTTTTCGCTGGCTCTGGAGCCTAGTTCACATACTTATCTTTGGGGTTCTTTTATTTATTTTTATCGACTGGGCAATAACTGACCACCAAGGAATTAGTGCACTGAACGCTTGGCTTGATTGGTGTGAATCACTTCGTAAAACAGTGAGCGGCTTGCTTCACTATCCATGGGAATAAAATTGGATAGGCTAGATAGCTAACCAGGTGACGCGTTGTACTGACTCTCGGACAGGGTTTTAATTCCAGCTATGTCCAGGATGTAAAATTAGTTTTTACTTTCAGTCTACAAACACTAAAAAATACTATACTAGTAGAGATCAACCTGATCATAAGGAGGACCAACTTATGGCCAAGGATTCTGAATACTGGGACCCAGAAAATTCACACGTAGAAGATTGGCAGCCAGGACAGGGACACTGGAAGCCCGGCGACAAGATGCCAAAATTCTCTAAAAAGAAAGTGAATGAGTACGTCGAGAAGCGCACGCAAGATCTTGTGGATGAAGTTCTAAGGGAACTTGACAGTCGTTACCCTCCTCGCCGATGAGGTAGATGCACCTCGATAGCGCCCTGCACTAGGAGCTTTCTAACGATCACACTCGTTGGGGTTTTTACACAATAACCTCAATATTGGCAAGGCTAATCTGCCTACCACACAAGTAAGTGGGTGACTACCATAAAGATTGGTAGTCACCCACTTACTTACTACTCTGTCGTTTACAGCTCCGCTCTTGATTAACTGATTAACTCTTGGAAAGAGTCTTATAGCTATGTCCAGAATGTAAAATTATTTTTTACTTTCAGTCTACAAAAGCTAAAAAATACTATACTAATAGAGATCAATCCGATCACAAGGAGGACCAACTCATGGCCAACGATTCTGAATACTGGGAGCCAGAAAATTCACACATAGAAGATTGGCAGCCAGGGCAGGAACACTGGAAGCCCGGCGACAAGCGGCCTAAATTTTCTAGAAAAGAAATGAAGAAGGCTATTAAGAAGCGCGTGGAAGAGCTCGCAGCGGAATCCGAAGAGAGGGTTAAGCGGCGGTATTCTTCCCACTGATGGGGTAGATGCACGTCGACAACACCCCAATACTAGGAACTTCCTAGCAAGCTCACTCATCATGGTTATTTTGCATAATACCCCTGATGTTGGCAGATCCAATCTGCCTGATACACCCAAGTTAAGCGGGTGGCCACCAATTACGGCAGCCACCCGTTTACTTGCTACTCTGGGATTAGAAATGTCAGGGTAGCACATGTGGGAATACCAGCAACGTGGCATCCCCACAAACTAACAGACAAGCTCTTTTAAACTAGCCTATTTAGTGATAGTAAACTTGTCGTTATTCGAAGTACCAATGTTCACCGTACCATCATCATTCAGCGTTAATTGATAACTCTCAGTCACCGAACTGTATTCAGGAGTCGAGCTATTATCAACCGCATCCTTACTATCACCAAAAACCAGGTATACCGTGCCATCCTCATTTGCCTCTATACCCCAATATTTATAGTCGGGCATGCACGCCCCACGAGGAGTACCAGAACTCATCTGCCAAGTTTTGTCAGCATTAAACACTAAAGTCACATCGACGCAAGCACCAGTAGTACCGACCAACTTAACCCCAGTGATAGCATCCGCAGCTTTCTTAGCAGCTTTGTCAAGGGCTGCTTTGTTTGCAGCATACTTAGCATCGTCTGCTCGGTTTTTATCATTAGTAGCTTTGGCGTCAGCGAGAACACTCTTAATAGCAGCAGAATCAGGCGCCGCAGTCAATTTTTCTTTATACTTATCAGCTTGATCCTCACTTAAACTAGTCATAGACGAAAGCGAGGCGTAAGCCTGCGCCCTATCATCCGAAACACTATTACCACAACCAGACAACACTAACGCCGCGCACGCCATAACCGACATTACCATCGACAATTTCTTCATCGAACTACCCCTTCCGAATTGCTTTTAAGGTTACCCCCCCCCGCATAAAATCCAGCGCCAGCAGCAGCAAACTTGAAGAAATACACAATCTCAGCCACTCGGCCCATACAACTAGCCAGACCAGCGCCGTCGGGCCACACCACTGCACCCAAGTAAGCGGGTGGCCACCAATTACGGTAGCCACCCGCTTAACTTGCTACTCTGGGATTAGAAATGTCAGGGTAGCACATAGAACATGTGGGAACACCAGCAACGTGGCATCCCCACAAACTAACAGACAAGCTGTTTTAAGCAGCTCTACTTAGTAATAGTGAACTTATAGATACCCGAGTTTTCAAGAGAAACCGTGCCATCGTCATTCAGTGTTACCGTATATGGAATAGGGTCCCTAGTGAAACGCAGTACGGTCTATCTTCCCCTATTCTTCTACAGTGAGACGAAAGCGAAGTATAAGCCTTAACCCTATAATTTAGGGCCAGTTTTTCTTTCAATAGAATGTGACAATGGTTGCCGCACTTTTTTGTCACCGATCTCATGCGCTTTACTTTTTATCCCAGCAATCACGTCCGCTTTAGTATGTAACTGCTTACCGTCGCCCCTAGCTAAAACATCCGCATGTTTAATACCATCTTGCACAATACCGGGCACACCCAACCTGACAGCACGCTCTTGAAGTAAACCAATTCGCTCAATAACCGCAGCCCTATTAGCCACATTCCCACGCAAATTCTCAAGAACACCCACAGCCCCAACAGGCTTTAACCACTGACCACCAACACCACGTTCATTGTCATAATGAACCACTCCAGCCCTATCAACAATACTAATACGCTTAACCGATAAATCAGCCTCAGCAGCACGTAAAGTTTTCGGCGTTCCTTCCAACCCAGCGTTATGAGCCTCTAACGGAGTCCAACGCGCAGCTTTGCCCTCTTCTAAAGCATTAATATAACGCTCTAAACACCCACTCCACGACTCTGCTGGACTAACCCCCAACACAATTAAATGAGTAGAAGCACCCGCCTCAGCAAACTGTCTAGTCGTACCTAAAGTTGTTTCTGGATTACGCAGCGTACCTTCAACCACACAAGAATAACCATTCTCAGAGGCATAATCTAACGATTGCCTCACCAACCAGCCAGACAACTCAGCCGTCTCACGCGGCATAACTTCCGGATCAGGCAACGCACATAACTTTTCATAATCCGGATGAAATTTACGAAAATCATCACCAACAATTGACACAAAAGTTTGCCCCGAATAAAACGTCTTTAAAGACGCATCTAAAGCTCTAGTTTTACCCGCCCCAGGCTGGGCACCAATCGAAACTAGAACCGGCGACGCAGAAGGCACCACACCACCAAAAAGCTCAATTTTAGCGTCAGCCCAGGCCTCCTGAGCAGTAACTGCATCAACCATGATTCACTTCACCCCACGTGCATAGTTGATATACCGCAACTCGTGATTGAAAGCCTCCATCATGGCAACTATCGCCGCACGATCATTAGAATCAACCGACCGACGCGCATCCCTCACCCGATGGGACTCACCAAACCAAAACTCAACCTGCTCTTCATCACCCACCTCACGAGCCGCATACCTCAACGCAACAAACGCCCCCATAAGCCGCGTACCGGTTTCATAGAAAATGTCATACAAAACACTCAAATCAGTATCAGCCCAACGGCCCAAACTAACGTCAGCCACGAAAACCACATCCTTCACTACATGATGACATCATGATATCCCTACACGTCGACCTCTACAGGTTCACCTTCCTGACGTTTTTGTTAGGGGACTATCGCTAACCCTAACAAGCGGGTGGCCACCAATTACGGTAGCCACCCGCTCATGCAGCTCTGACTTGTAGCTCTGCGCTTGCAGCTGTGCCACTGACGGCCGGCTGCTATTTTGCTGCTCTGCTCTAGCAGCCGCCGTCGCCTAGTAGATGCCGGCCCACTGCTAGTTGACTGCCGCTGCTACTACTTGGCGGCCTCAATCTATTCCAGCGGAATGCGCGTGAAGTAAAGGCCTTGCATCTCACGCTCCCACAGCAGGCCCAACATGCCATCAGGCAGGATAGTCATGCACTGGTAGACACCTAAAAGTAATCCCAAATTTTCATCATGGTTGTATGATGTCTGTTGACACCAATGTTCTGCCACACAAACTGGTCAATGTCGACTATGTGCGTCCTGAAGACGGCAACGACGAGCTCATTAAGGAAGGCTAAAGATGGCTACCCCTTTTGTTCTTGGAGCTTATGCTTCACTTCCCGCCCCGGAGCTGGAGGCTGACTACTATCAGCTGCTAGCCGCCCAGCCTTGGGTTAGCGGCGTGGAGATTCCCTACCCCGGACAGTTGGCCACGCAGGCCTCGCTGCTGGCTAGCCGCCTGGCCAAGCACTGGAATTTCAACACTATTACCGCCATTCCGGGCACAATGCAGCACGTTTGGAAGGACGCTAACTTTGGTTTGGCTTCTCCCGACGACGCCGGCCGTCAGGCTGCTTTGGAGTTCACCCGCTTACTGCACCGCGACTTGGGTCAGCTATGCGAGCTTTCTGGCCGCGCCCTGGTGGCGCGAGTGCAGCTACACTCGGCTCCTACTGGTTTGGCTGATGGCGATGCTTTTAAGCGTTCGCTTGAGCAGCTGCTGGGTTGGGACTGGTTTGGTGCCAAACTGGTGATTGAGCACTGCGATAAGTTCATTGAGCAGCGCAAACCTGAAAAGGGTTTCCTCTCGCTGGAAACTGAGATTGAGGTGGTCAGCCAGTTCGGTATTGGTTTGCACATTAACTGGGGCCGCTCTGTGGTGGAGGGGCGTCAGGCCGAAACCGCCTACCAGCATGTGCTTGCAGCTGGTGAGAGCGGGGTTTTGGATGGCTTGCTGTTCTCTGGCGCTGGCCCGGAAGAAACCCAGTATGGCTATGGTTGGATTGATGGTCACCTGCCGGCTCAGGTGGATGAGCCGACGTCGCTGATGAGCAAGGCGGAAATCAAGCGTTGCGCTCACTTGGCCCTAAACCAGGGCTGCCACTATCTGGGGGCGAAGGTGTGTGTACCCAAGCAGGCTAGCTTGGAGCAGCGCCTGGCGATGCTAACTAACATTTACCAGGCCTGCGAAATCGCCAACTAGGTTTACTTGGTTAAAGCTGGCCTTTAACGCCCTAGGTTAAAGGCCAGCACCTTAATCAATTCCTAAATAGGTTAATACCTAAACCTTTAGGCAATTCTCCAGAAGCCAAAAAACTGGTGTAAAACCGCCTAATTCTGTGGGTGTGGGGTGAGTCTTTTCGACTCGCCCCACACACACTATCTATCAAAGATTAAAAACTTTTTAAAAATTAACTTAGTGTACTGCCAAAATTTTTGGTCAACCCATCAAACAATATATTGCAACGTAAACCCATAACAATAAATTGCCAAAATTAAAACGAAATTTTCGTTATTTTAAAACATCCTTTAATTGTCGCCTTTACCAGAGTCGCAATCATCGTCAAACTTAGAATAGTCAAGAGAGCCTACTTTTATATCTCGCCCAACTATAGAATAAGTCTTTATCAACTTGTCATAAGACCTAACTGTATCAGGATGATCAGCCCCCAAAAGTCGCAATCTACCCTTAAATACTTTCTCATATAACATGACTGCATCCGCGATCCGCCCTTCTACATAATACATATCTGCGAAATTATCAAACGAAGTAAAAGTTTTAAAATTATCCAAACCTAACACCCTTAAAGACTCGGCTAAATTGTAGAAAAGTTCGGCTTTCTTTGGTTTGTCAAGCTTGTGCAGTGTGTTGGCCATTTTGTAAAGACAGTCAGCCAGGTCATCTTCTGAGGAGTTAATATCCCAACAAAGCTCTAAAGCTTCTTCAAACCAGGATAAGGCATCGTTAAGATTTCCTCGTTCGAAAGCCTGTACACCTTGACGCATTAACTGCAGAAGGTGGTCACCACAAGTTAAAATAGACACAAAACACTCTACTAACTATTCAAAAACTCATTATATTGATAAAAACTTTTCAATACTACTCATCGTTTGATAACTACGCACAGATGGGTTGCAGCAATCATTTAACAAAATTAAATCCGCAAATTGAGGCCAATTGAGATTATTATTTTATCTCGCCATAACCTTCCAGAGTTATGGTAGGTTGATTGATTGGGTCATTGAGAAAGTTTTCATAGAAATTATCGCAGGAAGTGGATTCTTGTTCAGGCAGTAATGTTGAATCATCTTCCATACAAAAGGCGTTACAGGCAAACAAAATATCATTAAATGCAGAACGGATAGCGCGCGCAACATCTTCGCCATTATTAAAAATTTCCTCATTAACACTGAGAAGTTCTTTATCGTAAGACATGGTTAATGTATCAATTAACTTATCGCAAGGATCTGCCACTAAATACAAAACAATCCGTGGAGGTAACTCACGGGAAGCCAATCGCTCACACGACGACTTCCAGGCAAGCTCAGAATCTAAAGGTTCTCCATCAGTAATAATGAAAGCTACTGGTCGAAAAGCGAGCGTTCTATTGCGATTATTTTCATCAATATCTAAACGATCATCGAGAAAGTTCAACGCTTTCGTAAGAAAAGTCGATCCTTTTGCTTCCAGAGACATTAAAGGTAGACCAGAAGTAATGTCATTCAAAGGAGAAACGAGATAAGGCAATGTATTAAACGAAATAACACAAACCTCAACCTTAATAGTAGACCGATTTAAATTAAGCATCTTCGTAAACAAATCAACTATGGCTTCGTTAAGTACGTCAATTCGTTTCTTATTTTTTTCAACAATCAAAACCATCGATTTCGATGTATCGCAAAGCAGATATATCGGCAACACAGGAATACCATCAACTGATTCGTCCACGGAAATCACACCACCATTCTTGTAGTTACTCACCTACCTATCTTAAAGGGTACTTGGATACACCACTACCGTCAAGCAGCAAAGTTTATTTCGTTCGAGTGAAATTACGTTCTTAGACACAGGAAACACTCATTCAGAACTTCCCGTGGCTGTGATGAATCTATAGCTTTTCACCCTAATTGATAAATGTTTACAACAAACAGCTGACTTGTTATAAGGTTCGCGACGAGAGTCTAACTATCACCAATTAAATTAATTGTTGACAATAGCTTTCATATTACACAAAATAGACGAGCGTAAGGCGCTCAAGTATGATGGGCTACTATAGACCATAGCTTATCCGATACAGGCTGTTCGAACAAAGAAAGGGTTCTCATGCCTAACGAATCTCTCCAGCAGCTAGTACATCAAGGCATGCAGGCTTTTGAACGAGGAAATCTTAACGACGCCTTGTCCATGTTTGAAGAAGCTTTAGAGCTTTGTTGGGATATTAACTCCTCAAAAGATGACCTGGCCAATTGTCTTTACAAAATAGCCAACACGCTACACAAGCTTGACAAACCAAAAAAAGCTGAACCTTTCTACGATTTAGCTAAATCGTTGAAAACTTTCGGATTTGACCACGACAAGACTCTGGTCGCACTTAATAATCTGGCAACTCTATACTTCACAGAACGCCAAGAAGAGAAATCTATAGCCATATATGAGCAAGCATTAATGCTCATAAATACCACGCATTGTATAGAAAAAGATAAGCGCCCTCTCTACAAAATGAGATTCCAAAACAATCTTGCGAATGCTTATCAAGCGATCGGACGATTCAAGGAGGCTATTGACTTATATAATAAAGTATGTTCGGATCGTGAGCGAGTTTTAGGTCCAAATCACCCTAACACCCTCAACTCCTACGACGGTCTGGCAAATGCTTATAATTCAGCAAGGCTACTAAAAGAGGCTATCGAGCTACACGAGAAGGTGCTTGCGGCTCGTGAGGGGGTTTTAGGTCCAGATCACCCCGACACCCTCAACTCCTATAATAACCTGGCTGAAGATTATCTTCGATACGGATGGAAAGAGGAGGCTATTAACTTATATAATAAAGTATGTTTGGATCGTGAGCGGGTTTTAGGTCCAGATCACCCCGACACCCTCAACTCCAAACATAACCTTGCAAGTGCTTATCGATCTGCAGAGAGAATTACGGAGGCTATCGACTTATATGAGGAGGTGCTTGCGGCTCGTGAGCGGGTTTTAGGTCCAGATCACCCCGACACCCTCGAAACTCAGAACGCTCTTATAGAATCCTACCTGTACAACAAATCACGTTAACTAACGTATTACCGATCTGACCCAGAAAGCTTAGATGTTACAAACAGGCCTTTTGTGCGCTGCCACTCTAGCTCTGGGCACAAATGGTTCAGCCTACCATACAAATGTGCTTCGTAGCAGATATGACGCAGGGACGCACGAACGTTGGAGTTAATTCAGAACGAACCGACACTATCGAACGAATGTATCGCCAGGTAAACAAATTATATAAAAATATACAATTACCAGCCGCTTACTTAATTCTCAATTTCAATACTCCTAAAGAGATTAAGCCTTTATAACCTATTTGATACGACTTTATAACAATCGGCGAAGCAAACCTATGCGATCACTTGGTTGTATGGAATTTAAATTCAGAACTTGACTAGTTTCTTAAGCAGGAATAAGCTGAACGTAGGTTAGACTAGCAATCAGGCTAGACTAGATCTGTTACAAAAACAGGAGCAGAAGATGCCAGCTCAACAGACATACCCCGAAGACGTGGCGCCTAACAACATTGAAGGAGTAAACGAGAGACATTTCGCTTTAACTCTTTTACTTGATACTTCTGGTTCTATGGAGGGCAAACCTATCAATTCCCTCAATAATGAATTAAACAATCTTATACAACAGTTACAGTCTGACAGTCACGCCGATGTTATCGACATTTCTATAGTTACGTTTGGAACCAGCGTTAATGTTATTATGCCATTTACTCCAGCCTCATCTATAGATCATAGATTTGAGCTGTCGCCATCTGGACTGACATCCATGGGGCAAGGACTCCTCAAGGCTGCTGAAATCACAAACGAACGACGACGCCAATACTACAACATTGGTGTACCAGCCTTTAAGCCCTGGATCTTCATGATTACTGATGGAGAACCCACTGATCCTGACAATATTATGCAACTCGCCAAGCAGGAACTAATAACTCTTCAACAATCAGGTAAACTTAAGCTCTTTGTTTTGGGAGTTGAGGGCTATAATCTCGAAAAGATCAGAGAACTAGTTTATTATGATGGTTGTATTCTTGAGTTGGAGGGTTTTGATTTTAAAGAGATTATAGATTGGGTTGCAAAATCAGTTGCAATCGTATCTCACTCATCGCCGGGAGAGAATCCGTCGAGTGATCCACTTCCACGGAATGTGCGCGTAGTTGGTTTACAATAATGAGCAACCGTATTTCATCATATTTCTTCAGCCTCATTGGAAAAGATCATCTATACACTGGCACCCCTTGCCAGGACTACTCAGATATAATCTCCTTACAAAATGGCTGGACTATCGCGGCAGTTGCCGATGGTGTTGGTTCTGCTTTGCGCTCCGATGAGGGTTCTAAAATTGCTGTTACTTCAGCACTTAGTTTTTGCTCTGAGAATTTTCCTACCTCAATAGATGCCAAAAGTATTTTAGCTATGCTGTTGCTCTCATTCCATCGAGCTTTTGGGAAGATTCGCAGCCATGCCGAAAACGAGTTGGCAGATCTAGAGGATTTTGACACTACCTTGACAGTAGTTTGTTTCTATAAAGGAATGCTATTTTATGGACACTGCGGAGATGGAGGAATTTTCGTAGTGAACCGTTTCGGCGAAGCTAGTGAGGTCACCATACCTCAGAAGGGTGACGATCCAAGCTCCGTGATTCCGCTTCGCTTTGGTCCTGAGCATTGGGTATTCGACCAGCATTCTGAAAACGTTCCAGTTGTATTACTGGCAACTGATGGAGTTAGAGACAGGATTGCTTCTAATAATTTTTGCAACTCCACCTTTAAACTTTATGTACCTCTTTTACTGTTTCTAAGCATAATTTTTGATTTGTCTTCTAGGGCTCGTGACTATTTTACCGACCATCTAAAAGAACTTTTCGCAGAAAATAGTTCAATCACTAACGATTGGATCTATGATCGACTTCTGAACGTATATGAAAATAACAATATTCCTGACGCTAAGACTATCGTAGAGCAAATTCGTTCTAACAACAATTTATATAGTTCTATGTCGAGAATAACCGACGATATATCTATTGCCGTTTTAAATGACCCCAACATTCCAATAATGTTTAATATGACCGATATGCCAAACGGGTACTTTTCAGACCCTGATTGGCAACGTATTAAACAAGAAATACATCGCGAGCTTTACCCTCATCTGTATTCTCAAGATCCTCAGGCAGTAACGTACAGATATCCATCGCCAGTTGTTCAGCAGCCCGACGATCTACCGCTGACCGTTCAACCCGACGATCTACCGCTGACCGTTCAACCCGACGATCTACCGCTGACCGTTCAACCCGACGATCTACGGCCAGTTAGCTCGCAACCGCCATCAATTGTCGCATACCCGCCATCGGTTGTTCCACACTCTCAATCAACGCCGGAATATATAGCTCCAACTCGTAGACTTCAGGACTATCCTGCCGCAATGCCTACTAACGAACAGCCGACATTACTTAACACTGAGGTCTTACCAGGATCGCCAACTGAGCACTCCAGCAATAACGGTTATTCTGAAAAACCAAGTAAACCAGTAAATTGTGAAGACCGATCTAATGCTGTCGACTCTGCTGCGAAGCAAAATCTTTCATTGAATGAATCACTTAAACTGAAAACGACAGTGAAAGCTATCCTAAAAGCTATATTAACGCAAATAAACAAAGTGATTGATTTCGTTTTACGTACAATCAAGCGCTTTAAATAGCTTAGCTCAAACCGATTCTACTTAGAGAAAGATCAATCTAACATGGATGAATCTTATTATGAGAACACGGCTGGAGCTACTTACTATGGCACAAATGGAGCAACATATAAGATAGCTGCCGAACTGAATAATGGTGGCGAAGGGAAGGTATGTTACATTAGCAGTAACCCTGACCTTGTTTGCAAAGTTTATAAACCAACCAAGCTTAATTCAGAGCTACGTCGCAAGATTAACTTTATGCTTGAGCTTCACTCAGAATTTACTGATAAAAATCTTTCTTCTCTCGCATGGCCAATTGATCTTGCACGCAACGAAAAAGGTGATTTTATTGGTTTTATAATGAAAAAAGCTACTGGAGATTCTATTAGGAAATGCTATCCTGTCAACAACTTTAGTGTAACCTATCGGCAAAGGATTTGGATTGCAATTAATCTTTGTGCGCTTGTTGATAGTATTCACACTTCTATCAAACAGGTAATTGGAGATTTTAATGCAGATAACATTCTTGTAAATAAGAACACCGGAGTTGTGAGTCTAGTTGACACCGATTCGTTCCACCTTAAAACAAAAAATGGAATAGTTTTCCGATGCGGAGTTCATCAAAGTCAATATTTGGCACCCGAACTCCAAGGAGTAGATTTGAAGACAACTTATTCAGAAACATACACTCCAGAAACTGATCGATTTTCTTTAGCTATACATATTTTTTGCCTATTAATGAATGGAACGCATCCTTTCGCTTCGCGCAAGGCGCCCATAAGCACAAGTGTAGGAAAAAATTCTGTGGCCTTTCCTGCTATCGAGTCTCTTATTAAAGATGGCCAAAGTCCGCATTTCTCAAGAAAGCGTGATGACTTACTACCTCCAATATACTGTCCAGATATTAGTATTCTACCAGTAAATCTTCAACGCCTTTTCCGACGCGCATTTGACGAAGGATGTTCCGATCCTTCAATACGGCCATCCGCTATCGAATGGTATAATGAGTTGAAAGCTATTGAGAGACAAATTGCATGCTGCCCCAAAGATAGTAGCCATTTCTACGATTTTCACGTTAAAAAATGTCCCTGGTGCGAAATTAAAGAGCTGGAAACACAAAATACTAAGTCTAGTTCTTCGTCTTCTAGTGCGCAGCGTAAGTCCTTCCAGTCTTCGGCTTACAATTCGAGTCACCTAAATAACTCAACCGTTTCAAACGGTCCAAAGAAGGCTGCGCCTTCAAATATGCCACCGAGCGTTAAGTCTAGTTCTTCGTCTTCTAGCGCGCAGCGTAAATCCTTCCAGTCTTCGGCTTACAACTCGAGTCACCTAAATAACTCAACCGTTTCAAACGGTCCAAAGAAGGCTGCGCCTTCAAATATGCCACCGAGCGTTAAGTCTAGTTCTTCGTCTTCTAGCGCGCAGCGTAAATCCTTCCAGTCTTCGGCTTACAACTCGAGTCACCTAAATAACTCAACCGTTTCAAACGGTCCACGAACAAACATTTCAAAAAACGATGACGCATATAAAACTTTTAGTTTTATAGTATATGTTGCCGCTGCGGTACTTTCTTTCGCTCTCTTAAGTGTAAAATCAACAATCTACGTCGATATAAAACAATCTGCAGTTGCATGGATTACTGCCGGATTTATTTCGGGAACTATCACATTACGATCTCTTTATAAGAGATGCCTACGAAAAAATTTCGTCGATAACGCGCAAAACACGGGTGTAATTTTTGGGAAAATTATGCTGATAATCACGGTAAGCGTAATCATTTCTTCAGTGTTTTTCTATTTTGCAGTTTCCGAGATTAAACCCCAAGATATTTGGAATATGGTTAGAGCTTACTCGGCTTATTTTAAATAACAGTCGTTAGCGCCAATAATCAAGGCTGGATTCTAGCTGCACCGCAGTCTGACTGATTTGGAGTTTGTTACGACTGATTGATTAGGGCGTGCTTTATAACGGGCTGCAATACCTCTCCCGTAATGAATCTTGTAAAGCATCTTTTCGCATTCGAGGTGTGACACTAGCTTAAAAGAAACCGACATGTGATGGTGGAATAAAACTGAGACCTTACAATCATACAGGAGTTCCTGCACTACCTATCAAAAGATCTCGGTATGTCCTCTATCTTTGATTACCCTGATCTGAACGTGTTCACACTCGTGAACAGCCTTGAACTAGAAGTAACAGGTAAACATACAGACTAAGACCAGAGTATGTTAGCCTGTCCGTCACAGTTGAAGTCCCATGATACTGAAAAATATTGCTACTAGTGGGTTTCATATGCGACACGGTGATCGGGTGTTTAGCGGCTCTTCATAATTGGGGTGTAGTTGGGGTTTGAATCCTCCTGTTTCGAGGAGTGTTCGGGTGATGTAGTTGGTGAGGTTTCGGAACCCAAGTGCGGATCCGCGTAGATGTTCAAGGCGGCCGTTGATGGCTTCGGTAGGGCCATTGGAGGTGTGGGGATGATCGAAGTAGGCCAGGATGTCCCCGGCTCGGCGTTTGAGTGTCCTGCCCAGCGTGATGAGTTCGGTCAGGCCCCTCGGTACGCGCGTGCAGGTCAGTGTGTTGATTCCGGCTCGCATCAGGGCCTTGCCCGCCCTCGTGTCGGGCGCGCGGTAGGCGTCGATAATGTTCTGGTAGACGCTCCAAGTGACCTCGAGTGCGACGTGGCAATCGCTGGTGAACAGGTCGGCTAGCTGGTGTTGCTGGCGCGGCGTGATTAGGCATGACCTGGTGCGCAACACCCTGCGAGCCTTGTACGTGGAATCCGTGGCACGCCCGCGCCGATGGTGGAGTTCCTGCCCGGTGCGCCAACGACACTCATCGAGAGCGTAACCGGCAAGGTGTACGACGTGGAAAGGGTCCATGACCGCCCTCGCGTCGAGGAGTTCTTCAGCGGCGGCGCTCTTAAACCCGGTGAATCCATCCATCGCGACGATCTCGATGTTCTCACGCCACGTATCGGGGCTTGGTAGGCCAGACAGGTTTTGAAGGCCTAAGGCCTGCTTGGAGCGGCCGGGATCATGACCAAGAGCCGGCAGGGACCACGACGGTCTCGTACGGGCGTCACGTCCAAGATGACGTTAACGAATTTGTCGCCCTAGGGGGTGCGGCGCCACGCGTGTTCATCCACGCCAATGACACGCATGTCTTTAAACCGAGCTGGATCATTGATCAGTAGACGCTGGCCTTCACCCAGGACACGCCTAGGGCCTGGGCGACGCGCGCCACTGTCAAATGATGAACGACCAAACCAGTCAGCGCCCAGCGCACTGCCGCCCGCGAGAACTTCGCGCGCGGGTCGGCCGTTTGGCTCATGTCTTGGCGCCGCACGTGAGCACACGTCTGGCAGCGGTAGCGGCGCACGCTCACGTGCAAGATCGTGGGGCGCCACCCGTATGGCTCATGGCAAAGCGCCTGACCACCATGTCGCGTACGACGCCCTGGCACCCGCTCTGTCGGCACCACCGGTCCTCACCCGCCACCTTGCAGGACAAGACGGTTCGATCATCTCCTACACGCTGCCCTGTAACTTCCAGTCCGAGGTCATCCAGGCCCGTGAAGGCGCTCAGGTCAGGGCGATCAAAGGTAGTATTGGGTATGTCGAGGTCTTTCAATTGGACGGTACAGGAATCTCCATCATCGGAAAACCTCGCCCCCTACCCGGCACGACACGCCGAACCCCGCACGCCACCCCCACACCCTCAAATGCGAAGAGCCTGTTTAACTCACGAACCCTACGGGTAGAGTTCTACTGTCTTGTCCGTGAGAGTACGCTACTACCCGCAGCACCAGATACATGCTCCCCCTTGGTGTCTGAACATGAAACCGAACCCCGCGATCACCTATACACTCTCAAATACGACGCCCCTGTTACCAATAACAATACAACAAATAAGATAGGATATACGTCTAGCTAGTATCCAATACGCGATGTGGCAGGTTTCGAAGCATTTCCCTGCTTTTAACTTAAATATGTGCCTAAGAGCACCTCGCAGTCATCTATTCCACTAAGGTCTACGCTACAGAGAGTACATATAATAACCCTTATCAAGACTAAGCGTCTGAAGAACCTAGCTCTTTAATAATCTGCTCGTACAGTTCGATAGCCTCATCGATTCTCCCTGTAGATCGATAAGCGTTTGCGAGATCACTGTAAGACCTAAGGGTGTCAGGATGATCGGGGCCTAATAGTGAAGTGATTGAAATTTAAAAGATGTCTTTAGTTTTTCATATCGAAGCTATAGAATAGAGAATGCTTAAACTGAAGTCAGTTTAAGCATGGTGATAACGCATCTGACATGGTCAGCTAATGTAACATTTAGAAAAGAGTGATACGCATGCAAAATTATAATAATTACGAGTATTTAGGACGTCATTCTGAAATGGCTGAAACTCTGAATCGCTATTCTCATTCACAGCCTCTCGTGGTATCAACCCCAATATCAATAAATAAGGTACAGCTCGATATTAAAAATGCCAGGAAAATGTCGGGGGGGCAAGGAAAAGTGTTCCTCCTGAAGCAATATAAAGAGCAGATTTGCGTCAAGCTGTTCGATTTAGATGAGACGGATAAAACTTATCCATATATTATGAAAAAGCGAGCTAAAAATGTACAGAACGCACTCCAGATATTAGCTAATATGTCTCGAGTAGACAGTAAGACTGTACTATTATTTAACCAACTTAATATCCCTAGGTGCTATATTGAAGACCCTGAAGATGGCAAACTACGGGGTTTATTGATCCCGACAGCACCTCGTTCCTGCTATAAATCTTTCAATAATTTTACCGAAAAACAATGCGTAACTCTTAATTATATAGTGTCAAGAAACGATAGGTTCATTAACCCTAACAGAGAACCTAATGATCAACTTACTGAGATTGCAAAATGGTCTTTCCTTGATTCGCTATGTCAAGCGATTAATTCATTGCACGCACTACATCTTATTCATGCCGACATTTCAAGTAGTAATGTATTTGTTCGCTGGGCAGACTCTAGTACACCGAAAGCTTATGTAATCGATGCATTTAATGGATATAGTGATGTAGGTGGTAATAAAGAATTAAAACATATGTTTTCGGATGTTTATTGTCCAACCTCTGTGCTGCGATGCGAGTATACTCCCGCTACAGATGTATATTGCCTAGCTTGGTGGATAATTCATATTGTATTTGGCATGGATCCAGAGCCAATTCGAGAAGCTCGGCCGGGAATTCGTGCCTTGAAAGCGAAATCGTCTGTTGTATTTTCTCGACATAACTATGTAGTTAGTAATTTCCCAAAAGCAAGGCGAGCACTTCCAAGTAATTTTTTCTACACACTATTAGATTGTATTCACCAAGATCCCGAAAAACGCCCTACTTCTGGCGAATTGTTTGCTGTAGTCCACGATTATTGGATGAATTTGAGTGAAGGCGATGAATATAAAATGAATATTCATGATTGAGTGCGTGAGATGATTGCCTTTATGCTACGAAAAGAATAGTAACTATTCTGACTTGTATGAGAGGGACTTACTTCGAGTATTGTTAGGTTGGAGGAGCTATCAATGGAGTTCTTGTAAATATTCCAAGTAACTGTACGCGCGAGATAATTATTGTCCATGGATAATTCAAAAACCTGATTTCGTGGTAGATGCTGAGCAAGTTGTATTTGATGTACAACATATGCCGAGCTCTTGAAACCAGTCAATGCATTGATCCCTTGATTTCTAGGTGTTGCAACCACCCCTAGAATCTGGCTCCTCTCCTAGGATACGAATGCAGTCAGGCACCAGGTTCTTGCACAGACAGAGTAATGGCCTCGTCGAGACGCCCAGCATCTTTGTATGCTTCCGCGAGGTCGCAGCGTGTCCATAGTGTTTGGGGATGGTCTTCTCCTAGGACACGGATGCGGTCAGACAACAGGTTCTCGTACAGAGTAATGGCCTCATCGAGACGCCCAGCAAACCGGTATACGTTTGCGAGTTGGTTGCGTGTGATGAGTGTGTCAGGATGATCTTCACCCAAAACCCGGATGCGGTCTGGGAGGAGTTGTTCGTGTAGAGCGATGGCCTCGTCGAGACGCCCAGCATCTTTGTATGCTTCCGCGAGGTCGCAGCGTGTCCATAGTGTTTGGGGATGGTCTTCTCCTAGGACACGAATGCAGTCAAGCACCAGGTTCTCGTACAGAGTAATGGCCTCATCTATACGGCCAGCATCTTTGTATGCTCCCGCAAGGTTGCAGCGTGTCCATAGTGT
>ERZ773234.87-NODE-87-length-27568-cov-12.201577_pt1 | contig 27568 bp, 16 predicted proteins | sample MGYA00580523_ERZ773234 | MGnify/ENA primary metagenome ERZ773234 (study PRJEB29015, sample SAMEA2738167) | human oral metagenome | biome: human oral; feature: human-associated habitat; material: saliva | place: China | collected 2262 ...
TCATGTACGACGAGCTGGTTCAGGAGAGCTTCAACTTCTACGGCAAGACCCTCTCCGGTACTCAGCAGATTCGTGAGCGCTGGAAGCGCGGCGTGGGCGCTGTTGAGAAGGCTTTGGGTGAGGAGATTGGTCAGGAGTACGTGGCTGTGCACTTCCCGCCCTCGCACAAGGAGAAGATGCTGGTTCTGGTCGGCAACCTCCTGGAGGCGTACCGCGAGTCTATTGAGTCGCTGGACTGGATGACTGAGGCAACCCGCGAGAAGGCGCTGGAGAAGCTGTCGAAGTTCGTCACCAAGATCGGTTACCCCGATAAGTGGCGTGACTTCTCCGCACTGGAGCTGGTGCCCGGTGACCTGTTTGAGAACCTGCGCCGTACCGGTGCGTTTGATGCTGACTGGCTGATTGCCCGTAAGGGTCAGCCGGTGGATAAGTCGGAGTGGCTGATGACTCCGCAGACCGTGAACGCGTACTACATGCCGCCGGCAAATGAGATTGTGTTCCCGGCAGCGATTCTGCAGCCGCCGTACTTCAACCCGGATGCTGACGATGCGGCGAACTACGGCAATATCGGCATGATTATTGGCCACGAGATTGGTCACGGTTTTGACGATCAGGGTTCCCGCTATGACGGCGACGGCAAGCTGGAGAGCTGGTGGACTGAGGAGGATTACGCGAAGTTCAAGGAGCGTACCGCAGCGCTGGTGGAGCAGTACAACGCGTACGTTCCGGTGGGTCTGGATCCGAAGTTCCACGTGAACGGTGAGCTGACTCTGGGCGAGAACATTGGTGACCTGTCCGGCATGTCGATTGCGTTGAAGGCGTACCGCCTGGCGCTGAAGAAGCAGGGCATTGAGTCGCTGGATGACGCACCGGTGATTGACGGCATGACCGCTATTCAGCGTTTCTTCTTCTCGAATGCTCGCGGCTGGTGCACGAAGTCCCGCCCGCAGCATGCTGAGGTGATGATTTCGGTTGATCCGCATTCGCCGGATGAGTTCCGTGTGAACGGTGTGGTGCGCAATATTGATGAGTTCTATGAGGCATTTGGTGTCTCTGAGGGCGATGCACTGTACCTGGCCCCGGAGGAGCGCGTGCGCATCTGGTAGTACCCCGATAAGGGTATATGCTTTATTGCGTATATAAGAAAGGCGCCCGCCCCGTGGGTTTATTCCACGGGGCGGGTGCCTTTTAGGTGTAGAAGCTATACGCTTCTAGGCTGCTGAATTTTAGGAAGCAGAAGCCGATGCAGTGGCACTAGAAGTAGCAACCGGATTCACTGTAAGCTTCCAGTCGCCATTCTCATAAACTCCACGAATGATGGCATCTCCAGTAATTTTGCGATATTCCTTGGGAGACTCCATCACTTTCCCCTTGTATACAGCAAACTCACCGTTCTCCAAAACCATCTTTACATTCCAGATATAGCTATCACCATCGCGGGTCGGTTGAGGCGTATTCATAGCGACAGTAACAGTTTGTTCTTGGCGCCAGACCTCCCCCTTTTGCAAAGCATCATCGAAGCTACCAGGCGTGGGTTCAAGGGTGGTCTTCAGTTCTGAAATATCAATACCGCTTTCACGCAAAGGTCCGGTCTTTCCGGTACGCCCATAATATTCAGAAGCGGCGCCAAAGAATGCAATGGACTGGTAGAAGCCTTCCACGCTGTTCTCGTTAGCAACAGCGGGCTTCACAGGTACAGGAACATTCTTGGGCGGCTCGGTACGGGTACCTTCCTTATAACCTGCAGGCTTGGAGGTGTAGCCCTCCAGGACTGCAACGCCGGAGTAGTCGCTACGTGCAGTCTTGGACGCAGTTGCGGAAGCGGATGCGCTACCGGATGCAGATGCAGAGCCGCTGGTTGCCTGGGGCTGTGCACCGCATGCTGCCAGGAGGGTCGCACCACCGGTTGCCGCGAGCAGGCCGAGGGCGGATCGGCGGGTTACGTTCTTCATGGATTCTCTCTATCTGTGGTGTGGTTCCGCACCGCGGTGCGGGTGATGCCTGGGGCATCTAACGGGAAGACGGCACTACACGGGATGTAGTGCCGTCTTCCAGTATATGTTTTGTGGCTTGGGATTCTTTAGCCGCCGTAATAGTAGTAGTGGCTGTAGGAGCTGCCGTAGTAGTCGCTGATGACGACGCGGCCGCGGCGGCCGTAACGGTTGGAGTAGTAGCCGTTATAGGGGGTGCGGCGCACGGTCGGGCGGTAGGTGTTTGCCTGTGCGGGGGTGAGCAGCGCGCCGAGGGCGGTTGCTGCGCCTGCGCCTGCGGCGGCGAGTGCTGCGCGGCGGGTGAGGCGTGCGGGCTTCTTGGTGGCCATGATGTGCCTTTCGGGGTCGGTGTTTCTGTGAAGTGACATGGTGCGTGCACGGTGTGCGGCTGTGCATTGACCATTTCTTATTGTAAGCCTCAACGTTAATGTTTTTACGTGTAGAGTACACCTTCTAGTTGAGGCTTAAATCATGCGGGCTAGTCAACGTTTTTCCGGCAGAAAAATTGCGGAAATATTGGTTGAGAAACACACCGTACGCGGGCTCAATACGGGCTGAATCGCGGGCTACATGTCTACTTCGGCGAGGCCGGAAATCTGGCCGTAGGAGAAGTACCGCAGGGTAGAGCGGCGGTTCGCCCAGGCATCAATCTGGGCGATGTCGTCGGGGTTGCTCATGTCTGGCCATCGGTCGTTTTCGATCCTGAATCGGGTCATTGCGAGGAGGGGGTAGCTACCGAAGACGGGGCAGAATTCTGCGACCAGCTTGCCGGACTTTGTGTAGAAATGGAGGGAGTCTGCGTGTTCACGATCGGTGTTGTTGTCATACGAGACCGTGTCAATCGCGTTGAGCGGGAAAAAGACCGTATCGTTGCACGGCTCTCCCCTTTCGATTCCTTCGGGCGAGATTTTAGTGTAGGTACCGGCGGCGTTCCAGAAGAAGAACATAAAAAAGCCGATCATGCCGAGGCCAATAAAGTCGAATGCGAAGTGGAACCCTACGTCTTTCCAAAGGTGAATGAGGAAGACTCCTATTGAGAACGGGAGAATTACTAGGGCGTATAGAAGGATTTCGTAGCGGTTCGTTCGCATGACGTATACGGCTTCGGCGCGTAGTTTCTTTTCGCGGTGTCGGTTGAGTTCGTACGTGACTACGGTGCGGAGGACCTTGTAAATCAGCAGGGAGTCAAGTGCGCCCCATATGAAAATCATGATGGTGTTGACCATGGTCGCTCACCAGCCTTTCTGTTTATCGGTGACCTGCAGCCTTCCGGCAACGGCGCGGAGGGTGCGGGTTCGTTCTCAGAGTAGCCGAGGAAATCGGGTGGTTAGGCACGGATTCGGGCAATCTGCGAAGTGGTTGCCGAGTCTTCACCCGAGCATTGCGTCGAGTTAACCTCCCGTCCAGATAGGGTGCGATAGGCTAAGAACGTGCCCGCCACCTCACCGGGGCGGGCGCGATTCACCAACCACCGCACAAGGACGTACATACTATGAACGCTGCTGAAACCGGAACCCTTTGGGGGCTTATCGTTGCCCTGATACCGGGCTACCGCATTAAGCTCGGCAAACCCACGCTGAACAAGAGACAGAAGAGGCCCATCCTGGCATACATCTTCTTCTGGCTTGTAACTATCCTCGGGTTTGTCGGCATGCCGCTTATTTGGCTGTCTCTTGGCCTCGGGGATGAGCAACCAGGAACAGAGGATTTTACTGTTGCAATTTCTGGCCTCATTTTTAGCATCGTGTCTCTTGGTCTGCTGGGGGCTCTCCCGCTGAATCACTGCTACGCCTTCTACCTCGAGCTACGCGAGGATTGTGTGCGGTGGCGTAATTGGCGGTGGAAGGAACGCACTTTCACCTACCCCTCGATTACGTTCGCCCATGTGGAAAACAACAGCAAGAACGGCTTCTTGCGCATCGGCAGCACTGAGATGGGTAAGCGTACTTGCAGCTTCGACCCGTATCAGTTTGATGCGACCATTCTTATGGCGCAGGTGCTGTACCGTGACGATCATGGGCGTTGGGCTGAGGAGGACGGCATTGATGTGATGAGTGTGGTGGGGATGTATGGTTCTTCGCGAGATATTTATGCCCAGTTTTATGACTTGTGTGAAACGAAGTATGTGGTGGGTGTGACGAAGAGTGAGCGTCAGAAGCGCCGCCGCCGGGCTGCCCGTAATGAGGTGCGTAGGCTGGAGCGTCAGCAGGCGCGCGAGGAGGCACGCCGCGAAGCGCAGCAGGCCAAGAAATCCCGGAAGGTTAATGAGGTGAGTGATGGAAATTAATTACAAACGCCGCCAAAGGATAGCGCTCATTATTTCATTCATCATTCTTTGGTACATGTTCTTTGTTTTCGCTAATGACTTAGGTGATGACAGTGACGGCATCACCGCCACCTGCACCGTAACTAAGGCATATACGAGAGAGCGCGGCGGAACAGTAAGCGGCATGAATGATATTAGGCCAACAGGAATTTTCGAGACAGAAGAATGCGGCACTCTCATGATGATTACTCCTCCGGAAGGTCGCAAGATTCCCGAGTATGTTGAGACCGCCAAGCCTGGCAAGAAATATCTATTCCATGTCGCAAACTCATCTTTAAAAAAGGACCGAGATTTTGATACAACCCGCTTTGAAGAGATCAAAGAGTAACAGCCCGCAACTCCAGAGCCAGCAGAGAACCCACCAGACAAGACACTGAGAAAGTAGGAAAACAATGTTCCCATGGATTAAGAAACTCACATCCCCGGAAGCCAGAACTTTTATTGCCTGTACCATCTCAATAATGGTTGTCTTTGGTCTGGCTTACTACATAACACATGCCGAGGATAAAAATGCATATACCGTATGCACTGTAAAGAGCCACAAAATTGAAGCTATTGGTGGGCAAGCGTCCAACTACACGGTTGAAAGCCCCAAGGGTATCTTTGAGACCGAAGAGTGCGGAACACTTGAAATGTATGGGACGTCGGATGGAAAAAAGATACCGGAGTATGTATCTGCGATTCATGATGGAAAGAAGTACAAGGTATACAAATCTGCGACCGATAAAAGTAAAGATAAAGATTTCGGTATTGTCCGCCTTGAGGAAATCAAAGAATAACCAGCTCATGAGCCATAAATAAAGCCTCGTGTGTAAAGCCCCGTGTGGCGCGAGTCTTCAACTCGCACCGTTCGGGGCTTTCCATATGAAATCGGCAAACCATTTCGCACCACCCTTCACCTTCAACGATGCAGGAGGGGCAGGGCCCCCTCATGGCAGCTCAGGAAATTGGGCGGTCACACACGGATCCCGACCCTCTGATGAATGGTCGCCCAGTCTTCACCCGAGCCTTGCGTCGAGTTAACCTTCTGGTCAGATACCGTGCGATAGGCTAAGAATGTGCCCGTCACCACTGAGGCAGGCACGATTCACCAACCACCACACAAGGACGTACATACCATGGGCACAACCGAAGTAAGCCGCAAAGCACACAAGGCAACGAAAGCCTAGAAACCCAGCACAGAATAACAGCCCGCAGCCCAGAAAGAAGGTGAAGAGCAATGAAGAAGAACTCCCCAAGGAAAAAGAACGTTTCAAAGAAAAGGAACACCTCGAAGCACAAGAGTTACCCAGAGGCAAATTACATGACCGAAACTGGGGCTCCAAAGAAAACCAACAAAAAGAGATACACCAAGAAAAAGAAGAATAAAGTCGACTTCAAAGAATATCTTCGCGACATAGCAAAAGATGTATGGGATGCACGCGGCTCCATCATAACCGTAGTAGTCATTCTATGGTTCTTTGCATCCATACATTTTATGACCAACTACAACCCGGGCAATGAATCCGCTATCTGCACTGTCACCTCCGTCGAAATCATTGAGCACGAGGACCCCTACTGGACCTCCGGTGAATTCGAAACGGAAGAGTGCGGAATCATCACATCGAGCAAATCCCCTGATGGTATACCCATTCGCAAATACCTCCAGAACTTCAAGACGGGCAAGAAATACAGGGCGTACAAGTCCTTCGATACCCGTAACGATGAATACGACTTCAGCGTCCTCCGCTTTGAAGAGATCAAAGAGTAACCCCACCTCCGCAGAAAGGAATCCACCATGGAAGATATCGGCGACTTTATCATCGGCTTTTTTGAAGTGGCTCTCGCGTCCTCAACAACCCTGCAGCGAATATTCCTGTGGATTCTTTTCTCTATCTCCATTCTTCTCATGTTTGTCCCCACCGTGACGGGTGAATACGCGTGGGGCATCCTATCCATCTCCGCAATGCTGTTTTCGGTCGTGACGATTGACGGCACTCATGAGCACTGCGTGAAAAACACCAAGAACGGCGGCGCGTACCACTACTTTCTGCTGACGGTGGGCACACTCTGCGTTACCGCGATTGTTCTGCTCGCTGCTCTCTCCCTGGCGGGTGTCCCGCCGGTTGCTTTCACCCCGCAGGCGGATGGCATCAATTTTGCGCCCTGGTATGTGGCGGCGTCCGCGCTGGTTCTGCTGCTGTTCTTCTACAATGCCGCGCAGCCGAGCGACAAGATCCCTAACCTGCGCCATATGGAGCGCATCAACCGGTACGTGCGCGCGGTGGTGCTGGGTGTGAGCGCCCTGATGGTGTTCTTCTGCCTGGTTATTCCGGTGGTTTCGTTCGCCGCTACCGGTTATGAGCCTGTGGGTGTTTCGGTGGTGCTGTGCCTGGTGCCGGTTTTCCTGATTTTTGTGCGTCGCGCCCTATTCAAGCTGTGGGCATCGACCTTTGAGGAGGGTACTGCCGGGTATGGTGTGTTGCGTGGCTTCTGCGTCGCCCTGGTGGGTTTGGGCGGATGCATGGCGGCGGTTCGTCTTGCCGCTGATGTTGTGCAGTACGGTAGCGGGTTGTCGCTGGTGTACGTGGTGCCGGTGATCGCCTCGTATCTGCTGGTGAAGAGGTACGTGACCGTGGGTGTTGCTATCCCCGAGAAGGAAGATGAGGAGGACCCGGAGGCTGAACCTGCAGCAAGCTAAACCGTGGAACCCCGCGGGTTGAGGGATATTCATTCCCCACTGTAGAACCATACTGTTTTATCGAATCTATAGGCCTAGTACATATATCAGCCAAGAGAATTACTTGAGTGATAAAAGGAGGAGTTGATTTAACTATCACCTCAAGGTTGAATCGAATCTCCTAATGAGGCACCGACTAGGACGAAATATTATCAGTCCTCTCAGATTAGGCTGATAAAGTGGTACCGGGTTCTATCTTTTTGACTGGGCTCAAATCTTCACCTATCTCCTGCAGACATCGCATGATCGCGTTCCGGATATGCCACTATCCATTGTTTGCATGACACCTAACTCAACGAAAAGATCATCATGACCGACCACACCACTACACGTCAGCGTTTGCTCCGCTTCCCCTTGATTTTGGGTGTAACGACGGCGCTTATTTTCTCTTCCTGCTCCACGGGTAGCAACAATAACAACCCGTCTCCCGATAAGGGTACTGTTACTTCTCAGAGTCCCCGCCAGGTAGAGAACGCTACTAATGTTCTGCAGAACGTAAATATTCAGATGGGCCGTGACGGCGAGGTTTCGTCGATTGAGTCGACCAACATTTACGTTAATGACAAGGATCGTACGAGCTCCTCGAGCAACGTACAGTTCAAGCCGAAGGACGTCGTTAATGACCTTCCTGTGCGTGTGAGCCTGCAGTATTCTACTGAGCGCGGTAGCGGCACTAACCTGAATGATTTGAACGGTTACAGTGGCGAAATCACGATTAAGGTTACGGTTGAGAACCTGACGGTGAAGACCGAGGACGTCACCTATGATGCATCCGGTACTAGCCGTACTAGCCCTGCACCGGTTGGCACTCCGTTCTCTATTGCTGCTTCTACTGTTCTTTCGGGTTCTCCTACTCAGGTTATTACGACCCCTGATGCTGCCGATTCGTCGACGAATGGTGTGGTGAGCACCAATGATGAAGGTAAGGCTGTTGTTCAGTGGGGTGCTATTTCGGCCCCTCCGGTAACTGGTAGTGCCTCTTCTTTTGTGTTGAAGGTCAAGGCGAAGGATTTTAGTGCGCCTACTTTCAACATTTCGGTGCAGCCTGGTTTTGCTTCTGATTTGTCTGGTGCGGGAATCATTACTAACGGTTTCACCTCTCAGGATGCGTCTCAGGTGGCGCTTCTGCAGCGCACTATTGATACGGTCAACGAGGTTAATACGACGTTGACTAGCGCTAGTTCGCAGGTTGCTCAGGTGCGTCAGAGCCTGGATGATACGTCTGCGACTTTGGGTAAGGACACTGCTAATCACCTGAAGACTCAGAATGAATCGTTGACGAAGACTATGCAGGGTCTGCAGGCGAATATTGAGAGCCTGCAGAAGGATCTTTCTGAGGCTTCGCGTACTAATAATTCTCAGCTGATTTCTCAGTTGGAGCGTACTGTTGCTGCTCTTCACTCGATGTTGGGTGATACGACGGCGCGCCCCAATGTGTCTGTTTCCCATAGCGGCGGTCGTTGTGTTGTGCATCGTGAAGAGGGTGCGAATAGCCGCAGTGTGTACGGTAATTTGGTTCAGCTGTCTGCTGTTCTGAATGCGTATGCGGAGGCAAGTTCGGACTGCCAGCAGGATCTTACGGCTTCGATTCGTGAGATCGTCGGCCCGGAACACCCGACCGCTGAGACTTGTTCTTCTAACGGTTCGGTGACCTGCGCCCTGTTCGGTGCGTCGGTGACGGTGCAGAGCTCCCTGATTGCACTGGTTACTACCGGGGAGAAGATTGTGGATCACCTGCAGCCGGAGTATTTGAAGGGTGCGAACAACAACTATTCGGCGTTGAAGCGTCAGATGGATGAGCTTGTTGAGCAGGTGGAGAAGGACCCGTCTTCTCTTGATGGTGATGCTGTGCGTTCTTTGAGTGAGAAGGTTAGTGCGGCTCGTCAGAGTGTGAATCAGATGAAGGAAACGTCGAGTCGTCTGATTGAGAGCATCAAGAACGTTCATTCTCGTGCGGCTTCTGCTCGTGCGGAGCTAGTGGACGGCTCTGGTTCTATGAGCGCTCAGAATAAGGAACTGGCGGAGCAGCTTTGTGCGCTGTCTACTGAGCGTGGCGGTTCTCTGTCTGCTGAGCAGGTGGAGCATCTGCGTGGGTACTTGACGGCTTCTTCTTGTGGTGGCGCGGCTTCGCCGTCTGCTGCCCCGTCTTCTGAGGCGCCGTCTGAGGCTCCTAGCCCTGCGCCGTCGGAGTCTGCTTCTGTGGCTCCTTCTGAGGAGCCGTCGAAGAAGGTTGAGGCTCCTTCCGCTGCTCCTTCTTCTGAGGCACCTTCCGCTGAGCCTACTGCTACGGAAGGTAATACTCGCGTCATTACGGTGGAGAACGCGAACGAGCGTACCTACACTTCGAACACTCCTGCCGCACGCACTCCAATGGAGCAGCGTATTGCTGCCGCGGTAGCTGCGTGGGATGAGGTTCTTGCCGCTACTTCGATGGATGACCCCAAGGAGGGTCTGGCTCGCGACGCCAAGGACCTTAACGATGCTGTGAACGCGGTAGATGGTGCCCTGGGCGAGGTTGAGAAGACCCTGAATGATGCCGCAAACGCGCAGAACCAGGATGCGGAGAAGAGGGAAGAACCTACTGATCAGGCTAAGGTTTCTCTGCGTGATCGTATCCATTCGGCTTCGGATGCCGTCAATGCTTTGGGTAAGAACCTTGAGGATATGACGAACATGCAGTCTGACCTCTCCACCGCTATTAAGGAAGCGTTCAAGGAGTCTGCCGATGAGACTCGTGAGAGCCTGACGAGCATGATTAGCGAGGAGATTCGTAAGGTTTCGAGCGATGGTTCTTCTAGCGCTTCGGCTGCTAAGGCGGCGTTCTCCGCTTCGATTGCTGGCATTACTGATACCGCGAATACTGTGGTTCAGGTGGCTGGTGAATCCATCGAGGTTCAGCACAAGGATATGAATGATCGTATTGAGGGTCTGCGCCAGTCTCTGGATTCGGTGACTGAGCGCTCTCTGGTTGCTCTGAGCACCCGCGCTGAGAACGCTACCCGAGATTTGGCTGGTGCATCCGTTCAGCTGAATAACGACCTGTCGAAGCTCATGCTCGATTTGGGCGATAGCAACGCTGAGGGTGCTGGCCTCTTGGGTGCGCTCAAGAGCAATAGCGCAAAGGCTGGTGCGGCTGATTACCAGCTTGCTTTGGCGATGCAGAATGCTCAGGGTTACACGAACCTCCGTTCTGAGGATATTGCTGCTCTGCAGAAGCGTCAGGCGCAGTTCAAGGCGTCGCTGCAGCGTCTGCGTTCGTTGCCGACCTTCCATCTGTCGAATGCTGGCAGTGCAGAGGTGAAGACGGTGTACACCTTCCAGATTGGTGATTAGCCGTGGGGTTTTCCCCTCATTTGGGTTCTGATTCAGGTCCTCACCGCCGCGAGGGCAGGCGGCTCACTCAGCGCACCGTGGTGTGGTGTGTCAGTCTGTGTGTGCTGTTTAGCCTTGCGGTGGTGGGGATCTGGTATGGCGTGCGCGCTGTGACTCCTCAGCCTTTGCCGCTTGGTACGGGTACGAACCCTGCGTCTGCGGTGACGGTTCAGCAGGCTATTTCTCTTCCTGCGTCTGGTCGTGAGCCTGTTATTGGTGTTGTCGCTACTTTTGGTGATGATGCTGAGGGGTCTGCGTGGCGTCTGAATGCTCAGGGTGCTCGTGTTGCCCAGTACCGCCTGGCTCTGGGTAATTCTTCTGTGAAGGTTCTTTATGCGAACGATAAGGGAACGGAGCAGGGGGCCCGTGAGGCGGTAGAGAAGCTCTCGTCTGAGGGCGCTTTGGGTATTGTGCTTGCCTCTCGGGGTGAGCATCTTCGGGGTGCTACGGCTGCCGCTAAGGAACGCAATGTTGCGGTGATTGAGGCGTATGACCGGGTAGATGCTGGCGATGGGGTGTGGAGTTTTGCTCTGGACCCTGAGCAGGAGAAGCAGGCCTATACGGCTGCTATTCGTTCGCTTGCCGGTGTGTCTAGCGCGGGTTCTTCGCAGCAGCTTGATGGTGTGCGCACCATCCTGTTGGATGCGGGCGAGGGCTCTGCGCCGGACCTTCCCTATACGAATCGGGTTCAGGTTTCTGCTGATGAAGACGGCATGAAGGACACTCTCAAGGAGCTGACGCGTCTTCTGGGTGATAAGTCTTCGGGCTCTTCTCCTGTTCTGGTTTTGACGGGTTCGGCGTCGACTCAGGCGAAGGTGCTTCGTTCTCTTCAGAGGGCGGGTATTACTTCTCCGGTGATTGCGGGTGAGGAAGCTTTGACGGAGCCTTTTATGCGTCTTCTTCTGGAGAACGGTGGTTCCCTGACTGACAATATTCGCGTTGTGGGGCGTGTGCAGGCACGTGCTGCGGCGTTGAGTGCTGATGATGCCGGTCGTGCTTCTTCGGCATTTGTGTCGACGGTTGAGCGTATGAAGAATGATTCTTCGCTCAAGGATTTGTCAGGCGAACAGTCGTTCTCGAAATCGGCAGTGTGGGCGGATGCTCCCTCCCATAACGCGCTTTTGGCTTTTGCGTATGCCACGAGCCAGGTTCGTGAATACACTCCCGAGGCGGTTCGACGGGTTCTAGGAACCCTTCGTTTGGACGCTAAAGATTCTACGGTCGCGTATCCGTTGGATTTTTCGTCTTCCTACGCTGCGGGCGGGCAGGTGGGTCTTCTTTACCCGACCGCGGAAACTTCGATGATTCAGGGCGGGTCTTCCTCAACGGATGCGGTGAATCCGCCGGTGTGGATGCTTCGCACGTTCACCTCAGAATCTCGCGACTAGCTTTTCCGAGCAAAGCCTAATCCGCACAGAGCCAGCCCATCACACCCCGGCTTTCGGGTATTACTTCTAGTCCGTCCACCAGCGGGGCTCACGATTTATCTATTTTGGAGAACACCTTATGCGCTTTTTCCTTGATCTTGAAGAGCATAACGGGAGCTATGAACTAGACTCCTGGCAGCCTGAGACGACCATCGCTGATCTCATCCAGGCGACCGGTGGTCCCTCCCTGCCTGCCGACGAGCCACTGTATTGCGATAACCGCCCGGTGACGGCATCCTCCACCCTGGCGGAGGTCAAGCCGATGGAGGGTATGCGCATCTCTAGGGCACCGCTCTCCTACCCTTCCCTGGTGCAGGGCTGGAGCGTCTGTTTGAGCGGCGGTTCGACGGTTACCCTACCGCACCCTATCCCTTCTTCGCGTCCTCTGGTGGCGGGTCGTTCCCCGTACGCCGATATTGTGCTGCCCACGGCGAGCGCGTCGTGGGAGCATCTGCACCTGCAGGTGGTTCATGATGAGTCGACAAACACTCAGAAGGTGCGCATCACTGACCCGGGTTCTACGAACGGTAGTTTTGTGGACGGTCAGAAAATCCCTGAGGAGGGTCTGACTGTTTCTGAGAGCACCACGATCCATGTTGGTGATTGTGTTCTGACTCTGCAGCCTGCTCCTCAGGAGAAGGCTGCGCCTCGCCCCGGTAGCGCCCCGAATGTGAGCGCGTCGGGTACTGCACCGTTTAACCGTCCGCCGCGTCAGGGTGCGTTGAGCGCCCCGGATAAGGTGGAGGCACCTACCCGCAAGAATGTTTCTGACCCGCCGAAGTTCAATATTGCGATGGCGGTGGGCCCGATTATTATGGCGGCGGCAATGGTCGCCATTATGCAGGAGATTCGTTACGCCCTTTTCGCGATGCTCAGCCCCATTCTGAGTATTGGCATGTGGGTGGAGCAGAAACGTCGTCACGCTAAGGATAAGGTGAAGGAGCGTGTGCGTTTTGAGCAGGAAATGGAGAAGTTCAAGGAACGTATCGCTCTGAGTAACCGTGAGGAAATTGAGCGTCTTCACGACCTTGCCCCGGCACCGGATGCCGTTCAGCTGCGGGCGCTTCTTCCTGCAATGACGCTGTGGCGTCGCCGGAGCACCAGCCCTGACCTGTTGACTTTCCATGTGGGTACTGGGCATATTCATTGGGCTCCTGAGCTGACGAAGCCGAGCAATCCTGAGCCTGAGGTTCAGCATATTCTTGAGCACAATACCCTGTGGGATGCCCCGCTGGTTGCTGACCTGCGTGAGGGTGGCGCTATCGGTATTGTGGGTCCGCGTGAGCAGTCTCTTGCCTTGGCGCGTAGCCTGGTGCTGCAGGCGGCGACCCACACGGGTCCTGCTGATATGACGATTGCGGTCTGTGCTGATTCGGCGCGTTCGCAGGACTGGGTGTGGACGTCGTGGCTTCCGCATATGCATATGGCGCAGAACCAGCAGATGCGTTGGTTTGCTTCTGGTAAGGAGCAGTCGGATCAGATGCTGCGCTCTCTTTACAACGATATTGAGTCTCTTCCGACCCGCGGCCTGTGCGTGGTCGTTGATTCGGATACCCTCACTGAGGGCCGTGAGTCGCCGGCACGCGACCTTTTGGCGTATGGCGATGAAGTGCGTCTGATGGCGAATAAGACTGCTGCTGCGGGGGCTCGCCGTGTTGCCGGTATTGTGTTGGCTTCTTCTGTTGATCGTCTTCCTGCGTCGTGTACTTCGGTCGTGGAGATCGGTGAGGAGGCTTCCATCACCTATTCGGAGCCTCGCCGCCGTTACACGGTGAATGACGGTGTGCTCGCCGGTGTGAGCGCTGAGGATGCTCTTCATGTGGCGCGTACTTTGGCGCATCATGAGGACCCTGAGCGTCTGCTGTTGGGTGGCGGTTTGCCGCAGCTGGTGAAGCTGCCTGAGCTGGTTGGTTTGCCGACCCCTCCGGGTGCTGAGGATATTGAGGCGTTTTGGTCGCAGGCTAATGGTTTCAGCACTGAGATTGGTGTGGGCGACTCTGGCGCGTTCACCCTGGACTTGGTGAAGGACGGTCCTCACGGTCTGGTGGGTGGTACCACTGGTTCGGGTAAGAGTGAGTTTTTGCGTTCGTTGGTGGCGGGTTTGGCTGCGCACCATGATCCGAGCCGTTTGAACTTTATTCTGGTTGACTTTAAGGGTGGTGCGGCGTTTAAGACGTGTGAGCGTCTGCCGCATACGATTGGTACTTTGAGCAACTTGGATGCTCAGTTGGCTCACCGCGCTATTGAGTCGTTGGAGGCGGAGATGGACCGTCGTCAGCGCCTGTTTGCGGCTGCTGGCGAGGGCGTGGACAACATTAAGGATTATTTGGCGACGAACCCGCCGGAGCCGATGCCTCGCTTGCTGCTGGTGATTGACGAGTTTGCGATGCTGGCGAAGGACTTCCCGGATGTCCTGTCGTCGCTGGTGAGCATTGGTGCGGTGGGTCGTACTCTGGGTGTGCACATGATTTTGGCGACTCAGCGTCCTGCCGGCGTGGTGAATGACGACATTCTGGCGAATACGAACTTGCGTGTGGCTTTGCGTGTGCAGAGTCGTGAGGATTCTTCGAACGTGATTGGTGTTCCGGATGCTTCGGAGATTTCGCGTTCGCAGATGGGTCGCGCGTATGTGAAGCTGGGTCAGAACGATATTTCGCCGGTGCAGACTGCCCTGGTGACGGGTCAGAGTGGCACTGAGGTGGTGACTTCTCTGGAGGTTCGTGCGACCGATAGTATCGGTATTCCTCGTTCGGAGCGTGCGCGCCCGAAGGTGTCGTCGAGTGATGCGAATGACCTGGATCTGCTGATTGATGCTGTTGTGGCAGCCCATGCGGCTCGTGGTGCAGTTGCTCCTCGTAAGGTGTGGCCTGAGCCGTTGGGTTCGTATGTTGATTTGGCTGATTTTGGTGTTCGTGGCTTCCCGGACCCGGATCTTCCCGCTGTGGGTGGTGTCCGGGACGGTGTTCTGATGTGCACTTTGGGTGATGAGCCTGAGCTGCAGCGTCAGGTGCCTATGGGCTGGAATATTGAGATGAGCAACCTGCTGTTGGTGGGTGTTGCCGGTAGTGGTACGACTACGACGATTCAGTCTGTGGTGTTGGGTTTGGCTCAGCATTATTCGCCGGAGGACATCGATATTGTTCTGGTGGATATGGGCGCTGATGGCTTGTTGCCGTTGGGCTCTTTGCCGCATGTTGTTTCTGCTGTGGGTACCGGTCAGGGCGCTAGGGAGCGTCAGGCTCGTTTCTTGCGTTTTGTGAAGTCGGAGCTTGATGCTCGCCGTGCTGATGCATCACGCCGTAAGCCTCTTTTCATTGTTTTGGATGGTTTTGCGACGCTGCGTGATGAGTTCTCTGACGCTGTGAGCATGGATTTGTTGGCGAATTTCTACCGCGTGTATGCGGATGGTCCTGCTGTTGGTATTCACTGCGTGGTGTCGACGAGTCGCGCGAAGAATATTCCCTCGCAGATTCTTGATGCTTCGTTGCAGACGTGGTTCTTCCAGCTGAGCGATATCCACGATTATTCGTCACACGGTATTCGCGGTACGAATGTTCCGGCTGCGGTTCCTGGGCGTTGTGTTGATCCGAAGCGTCTGCGTCAGATGCAGGTGGCTACTCCCGCTGTTGGCGTGGAGGAGGCGGTCTCTATGATTCGTGAGCGCTTCCCGCAGGCTCCTGCTAAGCGTGATGTGATTGGTCAGCTGCCGACGTGGGTTTCGTGGGAGAGCATGCCTGCTGCTGAGTTTTCTCCGAGCCTGTGGCGTATCCCTGTGGGTATTGCGGAGGCTACGTTGGAGGCTTGTGCTTTCGAGCTGTATGAGGGTGAGCACGCCATGGTTGCGGGTAATCCGCGTTCGGGTAAGTCTTCTCTGCTGGTTGCGTTTGCTCGTCTGGTTGCTCGGGCGAGGGCTGCGGCGGAGCAGGCGGTGTCTGCCGCGTTGGCGTCCGGTGATGCTACCGCAACGGAGAACGCACGCATGGATGCCGCTGAGGTTCCGGAAGTTTGGGCTGTCTTCGATCAGCGTTCCGGTCTGGTGAATGCGCCGGAGGGCGTTTTTGACCGGGTGTTTGAGAGCAAGAACGCTTCTGCTCAGGTGCAGGCGGCGTTGCAGGATGCCGCGGGCCCGGTGCTGTTGCTGATTGATGACGGTGACCGCGTGGATGACCCGATGAACGTTTTTGATGCGATTGTGAAGGGTGACTTCCCGGACGTTCACATTATTGCTACGGGTAAGCCGACTGATTTGCGTCCTTTGTATAGCCATTGGACGAAGGCTATTCGTAAGTTCCGTACTGGTGCTGTGGTTCAGCCGAATGTTGATACGGATATGGACATGTTCGGTTCTATTCCGAGGCGTGCCCCGGTTCAGCTGAGTGTTGGTCGTGGCTATGCGTTCCTTGCCGGGTCGCCGGTTCTGGTGCAGCTGATGAGTCCGGAGGATTCTCAGCACCGTGGCGGGCTGTAGGGCTTGTTTGTCGTGTGGTGAGGTATGGTGTAACTTTACCGGCTATTTTGCTGTAGGGGTCGCCCCCTCTGGGGCGTCTTCCTGCTTGTTGTGAAGTTGATGTTAAGGAGTTAGCCCGTGACTGTACCTGCTGGTTCGCCGCAGTACTCCGGCTCGGAGCGTCGTGATGCTCATCCTGCCCCGCAGGCCGCTGGTCAGCCTGTGGGGGGCTTGGCTGCAGGCGCTCCCCTTGGCTCTTCGTATCGTTTGGTGCGCCGGGTGGGTTCTGGTGCGGTCGGTGAGGTGTGGGCTGCTACGATGAGCGGCTCGTGGGCTCTGTATGCGGCGAAGGTTTTGCGTCCGGAGCTTGCGGAGAACCCTGTGGTTCTTGAGTCTTTTGTGCGTGAGCGTTCGGTGTTGTTGGCGCTGTCGCATCCTCATATTGTGCCGTTGACGGACATGGTGGTTGAGGGCGGTGTGCTGGCTCTGGTGACGGAGTTTCAGCATGGCGGTTCGTTGCGTCAGAAGCTGGATTCTGAGGGTCCGCTGCCTGTTCGTTTGGCGTTGAGTCTGATGGTGCAGGTTCTGAATGCGGTGGAGTTTGCTCACCGTCAGGGCGTGATGCATCTGGATATTAAGCCGGAGAATGTTCTGCTGAGCGGTGTTTTGGGGGAGTCTCTGGATCAACAGGTTCGTGTGGCTGATTTCGGTATTGCTTCTTTTACTGGCTCTGCGGGTTCGGGTTCTTCTCGTTCGTTTTCTGGTACTCCGGGGTATATGGCTCCGGAGCGTTCTGCGCATGGTGTGGCTACTCCGGCGGTGGATGTTTATGCGTGCGCGGTGACTCTTCATGAGTTGTTGGTGGCGGCGCGTCCTCTTCCGGCGCGTGGTGGTGCGGTGCAGCTGTCGCCGCAGATTCCGGCTGAGGTGGCTGAGGTGCTTCACGGGATGTTGGCGGAGAACCCGGTTCAGCGTCCTGGTGCGGCTGAGGCTGCCGCTAAGTTGCGTCTTTTGGCTGAGGGTTTCGCAGCTGATACGGTGCTTCCTCGCTGGGTTGAGGTGTCTTCGGGCGCTGTAGGCTATACGCCTACGGTGGTTCATGGTGCTGAGCCTGCTGTTTCTGCGGTATCTGGGCAGAATGTTACGGAGCTGTATGGTGCGGGCATGCCGTCGCTGGGTCAGGCGCAGAATGAGACGGTTATCCGTGCTCCTTTTGTGGTGGAGCAGCCTGTATATGTGCCTGACGAGGTTGTTGAGGAAGAGGAACCTGCTCGTTCGCCGTTGCGCCGCCCGCTAGTGTGGGGCGCTATCCTGGGTTCTTTGATCCTTGTGGGTGTGCTCGCTTTTGTGGGTTTGAGCGGCGGTAAGGGTTCGTCTAAGACGGCTGAGTCGTGGTCTGCTTCGAGCCGTAGTTCGGCGTCTTTGCCGAGTGGTTTGGGTACCCGTATTGAGGGTACGTATAACCCGCGGGATAAGAGTGCCCGTCTGACTTTTGAGTTTTCCTCGCAGAAGTCGGCTCTTCGGGGCGATATTTTGCAGGTACTTCCCGGTGTTGAGGGTGGTTCGTGTGCTTCTGTGACGTGGGATGCTGGTCAGGCGTCTTCTGGTGTGGCGAAGAACCAGTCGAGTGTGACTGCGGTGGATGTTCCGTGTTCGTGGAATCTGTCTGGGGTGAGTATCCCGGCTAATGGTGTGGTGCAGGTTCGGGCGAATGTGTCTGCTGAGTTTAAGGATTCGCGTGCTTTTGAGGAGTGGGTGAACCGTATTGATTCTGAGACGTCGAAGGCTATTTCTGACAGGGAGGTTCGCTCGACGGCGTACCCGATTCAGCGTTTGCGGTCGATTGAGTTGCGGGTTCCTTCTCGCGTGGTGAATCAGAGTGTTCTACCGGTGACGGTGGTTCCGGTGTGGCCCAGTGGCGCGGATGAGTTGAACCCGTTGATGGTTTTGCCGCGTACGGGTGAGTTTTCGACGCTGGTTCAGGCGATTTCTCCGGATGCGCAGTTGATTAGTTTTTCGGATGGTTGTTCGGGGCATGTGTTGGTGTCTGAGGATCAGCGGGTGGTGACGGCGCTGTCGGTGACTTCTAAGTGCCGCCTGAACGCGCAGATTGGTAATTTCACGAACCTGTCCAGCAGCGACTTCGCGATTATCACCCGCTAACAGTAGTGCTCAGATGAGCAGCTCCTGGCATGCAGAAAGCCCCTGAGCTGAGAGGTAATCTCTCAGTCCAGGGGCTTCTTACATTCTATTTAGCCAGTTACGGGTGTAGTTTTGGGGGCTTCGTCATCTTCCTTCTCAGGAATAGTGATACCCACGGTCACGTACTTCTTCACCGACCACCCATTCATCGCCACCGAGGCAGCAAAGAACAGCGCGGGCAACCACTCCTTGCGGACCAGCGAATAACCCACATACCCGAGCGCGATACACCCCGCCAGGCCAGCCACGCCAATACACGCGGCACGCAAGGTACGGTACCCCTCAGACCCCTCCTCAAAGCGGGCGCTCTGCAAGTAGAAGAGGCCCTCACGCACAACACGCAGGAACCCAGGAGCCAGGAAGAGTGCAACTGCCAGAGCCGCCGGATCATAGCCTGCAGTCATGAAACTACTCAGAGGAACCACGAGGCACAGAACCGTGAAAATAGCCGCTGATATAACGCCCACACGGGTTGAGCGCCTATTCATCTGCTCCATGCGCTGCAGGTCAGGAATATCGTCATTAGGCTCAGTAGGCTGAATGAGGAAGTAGGTAATGAACAGTCCACCAACCATGTACCAGGAGGCAAAGTTCGTCTCCGGTGACCAGAATCCCTGAATCTCACTGTGGAGTACCCCGAAAGCGGTTAGAGCCGTCAAGATAATCAAACCTGCCAGGCTGATAGAAAAAATAACTTGGCAGAAAAGATGGAAAGGACCGCCATTGGCTTTACCTATGACGCTTTCATCGTGCGCAACATCCATAGCTATGACAGTGATGGGACCGGCAATGAAAAACAATGCACCCCACGGCCAGGGCCCAAAAATACATAATACCAATGACACAAGAGCCAGGAATCCCAGGGCAAACCAAAGATGTATAACCCATAAGATACCTAAAACCTTGGAAAAAGAATTCATGCTATTCCTCTTTCAGCTACTTGTTATTGGTGTTATGCCATACGTCCTTAACAGCGTGTACAGCCGATGTCGTTGCGGAAGACGTAGCAGATACAAGACCACCCACCGCATAATTAACTGCAAACTTAATCGGTGCATTGACAAGAGTCCCCACAGCTTTATTCTGTAGGCCTCGAAGAGAAAACATCCCATGCTCGCCTGGAGCCATGACTCGTGCAACCTGCTTCGACATAAACTCCTTAGCCTCTCGCACTGGAGCCATCCTAGCAACATCATCGAAACTTCCCGAAGAAACCCCCTTCAAACCTGCCAGAGGCTTGCAATCAACAGGCTTACGAATCAGATTATTCGCCCATTTCCAATCAGTGATTTTGGCAGCGCCACTAGTAACCAGATTAGGTTTCGTTACCACGCCAGCAGCCTGCCTAGCACCAGCCATAATACGACCACCAATACCACCGGTAATACCACCAACTACGGCACCAATCGCCGCGTCCTTCAGCATCTCACCCGTGTCCACAGACCCATGCTCTGCCTTTTGGGTAATCATAGACATGCCGGCACTAGAAATTGCCCCTCCAAGAGCACCAAATACCACCATGGTCAAAGGACCACCTGCAACAGAGAGACCAGCTACAACTGTACCAGCTACCACCAGCCCGGCGCCTACAATATACTCCCAGTTTTCCCCGAGCCACTTCTTGGGATCGTTCCAGGCAGCCTTCGCTTCCGCCTTTACCTTACCCCACAGATCCTTCGCACCCTGCCAGATTTCGCTAGCTTTATTTGCGACACCTACAGCCGTCCTCTTGACCCAACCGGTAATGCCAGAAGAGCCCTTCTGCTCGCGGTACTTATTGAAGTCCTCCACCGACACCGGCGACAAACCCCACGGATCCACCAAAGAAACCGGGTTACCACCCACCAGCGAGAACGGATCAGCACCCCAACCAGCACCCACAGGCGCAGCCAAAGGATCAGGCGCAGTAAAACGAGCCACGCGCGAATCCACCACGCGGGCACCCAACACCTCAAAACCGGTAGAGCCCAGCACCAGGCCCGAAGCCGCAGAAACACCAACCAGCGAATCCGGCAACACCGGCGCACCACCAGCAGGAGCACCCTGAGCAGAAGGCACAGCAGGCGCAGCAACACCCAAAGACGCCCAACCGTACGGGTCCAACAGACCGGCACCAGAACCAGCACCAGGAACCAACGAACCCACAGAAGGCATCGACGAGCCAGCCACACCCAGCACACGCGGAACAAACGAATTCTCATCCCACACCAGCGGGTGCATCACCGAAGCATCAAAACCGGCCACAGAACCAACAGCAGTGCCAGTACCGGTTGAGGGTACGCCAAACTCAGGTACACCAGCAGGCGCACCACCGGCAGCAAGTACACGACCATCAGTAGAAGCACACAACAGGGAGAAGGACACAGCAGAATCGTCAGCAGAACCCCACGACGCCACCGAGTTCACAAACCCAGCCGCACCATAGGTCAAGGACGAACCAGAACCATCCGAAGAAACCTGCAGAAGACGCGAATCATTACCGTCATACGAGAACACACTCGTCGAGACCGGCACCAAGGTAACGCCCTCAAGTTCCACAGACTCCGGGCACTGCGGAAGCCACGCCTGAGCAGCCTCAACAGCAGAGGCAAACTCAGCCGACTGGGAATCAGCCTTCGCCTCATCCTGCACAGCGTAGACGCATACTGCGCGAACGCGGGCACCCTCGTCAGTGACCAGCACCTTCACCCAAGCGTTCTCAGGCTGGGCGCTATCAAAGTACTCAACACGCACCAGCGCACCAGCGGCATCATAGGTCCAACGCAGAGTCTCGGTGCCGCGAACGGCAGAAGAGAGCATCTGTGCGTCAGTGTAGGTGTACATGACCAGGCCAGCAGGCGAATCCACGCCGCTAATACGACCCAAATCATCACGAATAATCTCAGTGTGCAGAGCCTCAGAAGAGTCTGCCACAGCCGAGTCTGCCTCAGCGGGCTGCTCGGTCACAGAGGTCATGTGCGCGCCACGGTAACCAAACTCGCGAACCCAAGTACCCGCCAGGTCGGACACCTGCGCACGCACCAGCGCATCTACCGCGTTGTACTCGAAGGAAGACTCCACACGAGACTCAGAGGTAACGGCGGTTCCATCCAGGCGGTACGCGGTGATGTCAGTCTGCTTGACCATGCGGCCAGCAGCATCATACGCGTAAGCGCTCGAACCCAGGGGGTGCACAAACTCAGTGCGCAGACCATCAGCGTCGTAAGCGTAGGAGAGCTCATAGCCGCCAGTCTCATCCATGTACGCGGTGCGGAAAGACTCCGGAATCTGAGCACCAAACTCACGGCGCTGACGAACCAGACGACCCAAACGGTCATAAGACTCAACCGTCACCACGGGAGCACCAAACGCATCAACGCCCGCGTGATCATAAGTCGTCATCGTACGGCGCGCAGAATCACGCTCCATACGGTACAGCAGAGAACCATTCACCGAATGGGAACAGGGAACACCGTCACGGTCATAGCCGAAGGAATGTACAGCACCATTACCGTCAGTGCTGGTCAGCAGACGACCGGCAGCATCATAGGTAGAGGTAGTGCGCACACCCAGCGGATTGGTTACCGCCAGAACATTGCCCATCAGGTCATACTCGTAGCTGGTAATACGACCGGCAGGGTCCATCACGGAGGTAACGTTACCCGCCTCGTCATAACGGTAGTGGGTCACGCCACCGGCACCATTAGTCACCGCAACCACCTGAGAAGCAGCGTCATAGGTGAACGAACGAGTACCCCACTTGTTATCGCGGATGCTCTTCACACGGCCACAAGAATCCCAGGTGTAGAACACCGGAGAAGCCACACCGGAACCGGTAATAGACAGCACACGACCGCACGCGTCATAGCGAACGCGTGCCTCAGAGCCGTCACCGTACACCTGGCGAATCAGACGGGAATCAGCGTCGTACTCGTAACGAGTCACAGACTGCTCAGCAGTACCGGCAGCCTCATAGGTTGCAGCCAGTCGACCGCACACATCGTAGCTGTACTCGGTCACACGACCCGCAGGGGAAATCATGCGTACCATCTGGTTCGAGCCGTTGTACTCGTAGCGGCTCAGACCGCCCTCAGCGTCCAGAACCTGCACGGGGTTACCCGCGCCGTCATAAACCATCGTGGAGACAGTCGGGTCGTCAGCATCGGTACTAACCTGCGGACCAGAATCCTCAGAGAGAACCTCGGTACGCACCGGGCGGCCCAGGTGGTCGCACGAGATACGCACGCGATCAACACCATCATTGGTGGTGATGGTCTTGCGCGAGGAATCGACGGAGGTACGTACACTCACACCGGTCGGGTCAATCAACGCGGTCAGGGTGCTTGCGGCATCATACTCGCGAGTCCACACACCACCGGCGGGGTCAATGGTGCGGACCAGGCGCATCAAACCATCGTAGGCGTAGCTGAACTGCGCACCACCAGGCAGGGTAATGCGGTCAATATTGCCGTTCGTATCAAAGGAACGCTCCATACGGCGACCCAGCGGGTCAACCATTGCAACAACGTCACCGCTCGGACCATACTCGTACTCGGTGCGAGCACCAGCAGGGTCCACCGAAGCAGCCAGGCGACCACCAGCAGCATACTCAAAACGCCAGCGGGAACCATCCGGATCCTGACGGCACACCATGTGACCGGCAGAATCATAGGTGAACTCAGTCTCCAGCCCAAGAGCAGAAACAACCTTCACCAGGTGACCCGCAGCAGAATACTCGCAACGGGTCAGCTGCTGCTCAGCATTACGAATACCGGTCAGCAGACCACACTCGTCATATTCAAAGGAGACGGTAACACCCTCAGGACTCACCACGCGCTGCAGCAGGCCATCAGCCCACTCAAAACGGGTCACATGACCGTTGCCATCGGTCATGGAAGAAGGGTTACGCTCAAAATCATTCGCGTACTCGTAAGTCACCGTAGTCATCGGGCTTACGGCAGGGCTCTGGGCAGGCTCCTGGCCTGAAACGGCTTCTTCAGGAGTGCGGCCCTGAGCCTCAGCTTCCAGGCGGGCACGACGAGCCAGACGGGCGGCACGGCGAGCACGCGGGTCCGTCTCAATAGCGCTCACCGCTACGGACACTACACGGTCCTGCTCATCATAGGAGTAGAGGGTTTCTGCTCCCTCATCAGTGACCTCGCGAATAATACGACCGCGCTCATCGCTGTAGCGAGTGGTGCGGGAACCGTCACGGTCCACCACACTCACACGGTTACCGAAGTCATCGTAGGCATAGCTAGTACGCCCACCTTCCGCGTCAACAATAGCGGTCAGGCGTGCGTACTGGTCATTAACCCAAAGGTTCGTGTAAGAGGCATCCTCATTCGAAATATCAGTGATGCCGTTCGGCAGGTAGCGGTAGCGAACACGACGACCGTACTCGGTGTCCTGCTCGGTAATGCGGCCGGTCGGGTCGTAGTAGTTGGTTACCTCAACGGTGCCGGTACTAGCCACCACGCGGTGAATCAGACCGGCAGCGTCATGTTCATAACGGCGGGTACCGGCGTCACCGTGCACAGCGCACAGGTGAGTACGACCGTCAAGAGTGACGTACTCGTAACGCACAGACTGACCGCGTGAAGAGTGAATAGCACCGACAAGGCCGCCTTCGGTGTACTCCACGTCGATACGTGCACCGCGCTGATGCACGATAGCGCCAACGCGGCCCTCTTCATCGCGCAGGTACGCGACAGCAGTACCTGCTCCAGCGCTCATGCCCAGGTACACACCGGTGAGGCTATAAATGTGCTGGGTGCCAGAGTTGTCGGAGATACGCAGCAGGGACGAGGCATCGTAACCCGTCGCGTGCAAAATATAGCGCAGGGAGGGGTCAGCAATAGAGCCCTCTTCACCCATCAGCTGGGTGAGGGGCAGCTCTTCAAGCCACCAAGCTTCACGCGGAGCACGAGCATAGCCGTGGGTGCCGTCCTCACGAATCATTCGGTCGAAGGTAACCTCGCGGCCGTCAGCCATCGTCCAGACAGCATTCTCAGCGTTCAGCTGCACGCGGCTCTCAATGTTCGAGGACCAGCCAGCACCGAACACACCGGCCACAGCGTGCTGACCATGCACAGCAACACTGTTGTACATGCGAGTTACAGCGCAGGCAGAAACCACACCTGCAAATGCCATATCGGTCTCTTCTTCAATGAAGTTACCGGTCGCAACGTTCACGGGGTCATTAGCATAACCACTGGTGGTAGGCTTGCCCACTACAGCCGGTGCCGGAACCTTCAAGTCCACACGTTCAGTGCTCACACCTGCTGCAGCAATCGCTTGGTCTAGGGTGGAGTTGGCAACGGTGATAATTTCCCCCGAACTGCCGTACTGTTCAAAAGTATCCGCTACGACACCCAGCCAGGTCTTATCGTTGGCGTTCGACTTATTCCATTCCTCAAAGGTGGCAATAAGGCTTTCAGCATCGATAGTTCCCCACTGACACTTAGCGGCAAATTCAGAAGCAAGGTTACGGATGTTTCCGGGTTCGGCACCAAAGCTAGTGCCGAGGTTTTCCAAAGTTTTAGACAAACCACGCACTGTCGCGGGACGCGCGGAGGAAATATGCATGCCGGATGAACGAGTCTCGGTGCTTTCACGATGGCCCAAAGATGCAGTGTTAATCGTGGTATCCGGAATATAGGATTCAGGCATTTTAGGGGCATTTCCCCAGAAATCATCCCACGCTTTGTGCAAACCGAACCATTCTTTCTCGTAATCACGAGCCTTCTGCCGGTTTGCTTGCTCCTTATGAGCAGCTTCCTTAAGGTTGTCCACCACGCCAGCAAGCTGGTGGAAAATACTAGCAATATCACGACCGTCGCTGATTGCGGTATCAATATTGGAGGCAGTAATCTCCGCATAGTGACCCTCAAAATCTTCGAGGGCCTTCGTGAGCGAAGATTTTAGGCCAGGAAGAGCGTTATTAATGTTCTGCGCTACTCTGCGGCAAGCATTCGCCAGGGCATCAGATGCTGCATCATCGAACTTAACATCTTCTTTTGTTGCATAGGGGGGATTAGGGCCGGAAGACATGATATGACCTCGAAAGTATCTCAGTGCGGAAGCGGGGTGATTAAACACGTCAAGACAGGCAGGTGTGCCATGCCTGAAAACAAACGTGTACTGGAGATGGATGACAGAAAACGCCGTCTACCGCACACTGCCCCACACCTGGGACCGGGGCGGTAAACGGCGTTTACCAGGGGAGGCTTAGGAGCCGCCACCTGCCTGGAAAATATCGGTAGAAATCTGGTTGAGCTGCTCACGCAGGTCGGTCAGTTCCTGAGTCAGATTACGCAGGGTGTTTTCTACACCGGGCCAGGTGTCATTGCGGAAACGCTCAGCCAGGGGGCCGTCCCAGTTGTTGGGATCCTTCAGCTGGTTACCCTGCTGGTTGAGGTTATTGATTTCGTTCTGCAGGCCGCCGTTGATGATGTTCTGCAGGGCAGTAATAGCATCCTTGGCTGCCTGCGATGAGAGTACGCGATCAGACACGGTGATCCTCTTTCGTCGTTGAGTTGCCGGAAGATGTGCATTAGATACGCGAATATCAAATACGCACCTTTAGTGCTTCGCACCACTTTGAACATTACACTATCTCATGCTAAAAAACACTCAAAACATCCCCTTATGGGAAAAATTTCCAACAGTGGACACTGCGCCATAGTGTGTAGACAAACCTGTTTCCAGCTGACCAAAGAGCTTTCTCAAGTACGGTATGTTTGTGAGATATACGCCACCTCGCTAGAGGGTATATACATTCAAGCGATTCGCAACCACATACGAAATGAGGACTTTCATGCCTGAAAACACCCTGCAGCCGGCTGCACCGCAGCAGCCGCAGTTCACCCAGCAGGCACCCGCCGCACAGCCCGCATACGGTGCACCCGTCGAGGCTCCGAAGAAGAAGTGGGCGGCAGTAACCGCACTGGTTCTGGGCATTATTTCCGCCCTGACCGGCATCTTTGTTATTGGTTCATTCCTAACCATCCCGACCATTATTTTCGCGGTGATTGCTCTGGTCATGGTCAAGAATGGCACCGGCAAGGGTAAGGGCATGGCGATTGCTGCTCTCGTGCTGGTTCTGGTGGCGTACATTGCTACGTTTGCTTTCTTCCAGATTCGTGCCGCGAACCTTGAAAAGTCTAACCGAGAGGCTCGCGAAGTTATCCAGAAGTGCGAGAACCACGAGCCCGGCTACTACATCATTGAGAAGGACGGTAAGCGTTACTGCAACGCTGGCGGCTGGGTCTACGAGATGGATAAGTAAACCGGCTTATTTGGTTCCATGATTAGCCGTCGCTGATGGAGGGGCGTTCGTTCACGCGGCAGTCGCCGTGCCTGCGGGCGCCCCTCAACCATACCTTTAGTGAGCACTACGCATCTGGACTATCCAGATAATTTCTGGAGCGCCACGCAGAAGCCCCCGCGGCCGAGAGTCATCCTCTCAGCCGCGGGGGCTTCATCGTATCAGCGTGTCCTCACGCGGCGAACGCTAGGAGGCGCGGCGGCGAGAACGCAGCACCATCACAGTGCCAGCACCAAGCACCAGAGCGCCACCCACAGCCACAGACACCGCACCAAAACCAGTACGGGCAAGACCGCCCTGCTGGGCACTAGCGCCACCCGACGCAGCAGACACACCAGACTGACCCAAAGAGCCACCACCAGTACCGCCACCGGAGACACCACCCGGGTACACGCCGCCAGCAGAACCATCAGCCGAACCGTCAGTCGAACCCTGCGTGTTCACGCCACCGGCGGCGCCGGAAGCACCAGCCTGACCAGAGCCAGCCTGCACGGCACCAGACTGTGCGGAGCCGGGCTGGTTAGCACCAGCGGTACCGCCCGGGGTTGCCGAATCCACACGGCGCACACCGCTAAAGTCGTCCGACGCCGCGTTCGGGTCCTTCGGCACGGCAGTCTCAAACGAGCATGCATCCGACGCCTTCTTACCCACAGCAACCGCAAGCTGCTGCACCGGACTGTTCACCTCAGTACCATCAGCCAGAGTCGCGGAATAGTGCACATCAAACATGTACTGGCCGGGCTCAGAGAACACCCAGTTCGCGTGCGCGTGCGTCG
>ERZ773234.90-NODE-90-length-27284-cov-5.003415_pt1 | contig 27284 bp, 26 predicted proteins | sample MGYA00580523_ERZ773234 | MGnify/ENA primary metagenome ERZ773234 (study PRJEB29015, sample SAMEA2738167) | human oral metagenome | biome: human oral; feature: human-associated habitat; material: saliva | place: China | collected 2262 ...
AAATCAATTTTATTTTAGAATTAGAAAAGAAATCGATTTAGAAAATAATAAATTTGTTTACGGTCAATTTTATTTTAATAATAAAGATTTTACTAACTTATTAAAAAATCTACTTAGAACCAAAGAAAGTGCCTTAACTTATAGGATCAAGATCAAAGACAATCGAGTATTTCTCCAAATAATATATAACTTTGAACACAACAAGAATTTGTGTGTAACTAGAAACAGTTACGGGGTAGTAGGAGTAGATTTTAATAAGGGTTTTGTATCAGTAAGTGAAACCGATAAATATGGTAATTTAATAAATACTTTTAATCTGGATTATCAATATAGTAAAGGTAAGCAGACAACAAACGATTTTCAATATATAGCAACTAGGCTAAAAGATTATTGCTTGAATACTGGGAAAGATTTAGTTATAGAAAAACTCAACTTTAACAAAAAGAAAGATAGTTTAATTAGTAAAAAGGGTAAAAAATATAATGAGATGTTGTCATCCCTAGCGTATTCTAAGTTTGATTCTATAATAACTTCTAAATGTGTAAAAAATAGAATTTTCTTACACAAGGTTAATCCTGCTTGGACTAGTTGGATTGCGAAACAAAAATATTGTCCAAAAATGAAATTAAACATTCACTCTGGAGCTTCTTACGTCATTGCTCGTAGAGGAATGTTCTTAAAAGATAAGATAAATTGAAATAATATTTCTGCTTAACCAGGATAAGACCAAGTGATTGATGTCTGGCTCTGTGTGGAAATCTAAATTAAAATAACTTTTTATTATCTCTGAAGTTGTAATTCCCCAGTGGTGAAACTAAAGGGACGATGGAATTAAAATATTCATCTGATTTAAGATGAACTAGTCATTGTGGTCACGGACGAAAAACAATCTTGTATTATAGAATAGACATTATTCTACAATTCTTGTACCACATTAATTCAGACAATGAGTTCTTGAATTGTCCAATATCAAAACTGTCTTTGCTTTGATATAAATATTTCACAATTTCTGAATCGGAAAACAGATGTTGTACGTAAAATTTAATCATTTTATTCTTCTTTCCGAGTATTTAAAATGCTCTATTTTTCTAAAAAAAAAGACTGAATTTGCTATAACTTCTATAACAATTTCAGCCTTTTTTATTTTATTAAATTAGGTTCTTATCGTCGTAGAACCAGGTTCCGCCAACCTTTCCGTTTCTGTGTACGATAACTACGTTAAGGCAAACCGGATAACGACCCTTTTTACGTTTATTCAGAGTATCACCAACGCAGACTCTAACTGGAAGTCCGTTGTAGCTTAAGTTCTTGTATTCGTTGTGCCGTCTTAAGTCTGATTTTCTATCAAAATCTAACTGTGCTAAAACCTCTTCGTATCGTTCTTTATTTTTACCTCGAGACGGTAGTAATTGATTCAGATAAAGTGGAATTCCAAGAGCTGCCCAGTCATCCAAATTGAAGTTTTCATCAATAGTGACCCGCAAAAATAACTTATCCCCGAACAACTCCTTTGCATCCTTAATAGAGATAATCGGTGCTGTTGATCTAAAGATCTTAAAGTTCTCGTCTTCATCGATGGCGTTTCTGTGCAGATTAACGTAATCAATCTGGTTCACAATTTCTTTGTAGCTAATATCGATGTTTGGTCCGTTTGTGTTCCACGTTAATCGGGCATCAGGATAGGCAGATTTCAACATCTTGATTAATTTAAGGAAATTATCTCGTTCTAGAGTTCCACCAGTGATTGCTACTTCTACCATCTCAGGGAATTCTTTAATTGTTCGTTCAACAACATCAAGAAAATCTAATTCAGAGATAGTAGAACGACGCAAGGACGCATCGATACAGTACCAACAGTTAGCGTAACAATCTCCCGGGAGGTTAATCACCAGACTTCTCGCAAAGAAAATAACTGGGCTACCAAATCGATAACTAATCTTTTTAAAGAACTCATCATCTCCAATTTCCGCACGAACCTTTTCAAATTCTGAAACCAATTCAGAAGGAACAACAACTTCCTCTCCAAAACTATTAATATATTTTTTGTTACTATTCATCTACTTCACCACTATTTATATTTTCAATATTTATTTTATCACAATTATATCACAATTTCTGAAAAAATAAAAGGGGAAAATAACTTAAATATTATTTTCCCTTTATTCTTCTTCAAAACGTTTTAGGCAGAGATTTTGCCTTCTTTAGTGAATCACAGTAAATAAATTCTTTATAACTGTTATTTTTAAAGAAGGTGGCGACATCTCCTTTACCCTCACAAAGAATTAATTGAGTTCCTTGTCTTTTAAAACGTCGTCCAAAATCTCTTAGAGAAAGTAGTGCAACGGACTCCTCGAAGGTACCCCAAGATTTGTCGAACACGACATCCTCTAAATCTAAGATAACAACTTTTTGTTTAAAGTCTAACTCTTCTAGAATTGTCAACGACATACTATTATCGTAATTAGCCTTAAATTCTCGTAAGAAACTTCGTAACAAACTACGATCTTTAGAATCTAGTCCAAATGTTGTGTTAATGCCTTTGATTCTTCGCACAAGGTCTTTTGCAGATTTTACAATTTCAACAGCAAAAGATTTCCCGGTAGAATTCAACTCACCCCTACTCAATCCTTTTTCGAGTAAAGATACAAAACTAATCAATAGTCGACTATCAACATCTTCTATTGAGATATTCACAATATCACGACCGGACAAAGATACTAATCTTAGTTTATTGGTTGTGAGAGATCCCTTTAAACTATTTTTGCAGAGCTTAGTCAGAGAAGCCTTGGGCAGGTACTTGGCACAAACATCAACAAAGTTTCTAGCTCTTAAAGATACAAGTTTTTTCTGATCACCCCAAATTTCTTGCTCTGAAATAAATTCAGAATCACTTAATTGATATTTTAATACCTTTACAAGATTTCTTTTTAACTTTTCCAAATCTTTTTCTGTCATCTCTCTATCAAATACTACATCTTGTCTAGGAATTTTCATCATTATGTAGTAATTGTAGGTTTCGTCGATCAAGGATATAAGTGTGCTTACATCTGTCAATAGCTTGAAATTGAAATTCACATCACTTGACTCGAGCATTGTTTCAATCAATTTAAAGAAGTTTTTCTTTATAGAATCATTGTTTAATACAGATATTAACAGTTTACTTGCAAAATTTGTATTATCAGAAACTAAAGTTGAATAAATATCTGAATAAAATTTGGTTTTATTTCTAACAAAAGGTGGAAGGTGATAAGCAAAGTTTTTATACTCAGACTCATCAGTAGATAGTAAAATTTCTGAAATCATTTCAGAAAAAGACTCTTCCACCTCTTTACGAATTTCAGAAAAGAAATCATCTTCTGAAATTAAACCAGCTGCAAAGAAAACATCTCTAGTTTTTAAGAAGCTTGTGTGTACAAATCCAACTTTTATCTGATTCTTGTTGATGGCGTATACATCTAACTTAGAATTTAAGTATCGTTTTACTTTCAATGAGTCTCCAGATAACACCACTTCATCAATATCTCCAACAACAGATTGAGAAATATCAGGTACTGGAGTGAAATAGAATTTATAATCATCAAAGTCAAACGTTACTTGAAAGTTAGTAGCCACCAACAAATCAACCAACAGCCCTTCCATCGATTGTTTGTAGACCTTATCCAGTGGATCCTTTGAAATTTTCACAAAATTGGTGTGTGATAAAGTTGTAGATTGATATTTTTTATTGGTATAAGTGGTTACTGTTTCAATAGAAATTGTTTTTATACCATCTTCTGCATCACAAAAATATTTAAACGGATGATTACTTATAACACCATCATCATCTTTTTTATAATAAGATTTTCCAACTTTCGATTTGAAGTGTGAGTCGTAATCCTCGCTATTTAGATCTAACTCGGTCTTCAGTTTTTTAAGTTCTTTCTTGAAATTTGATTTATCTGGAACAAGATCGAACCGTCCTTGTGGATCTGCCACACTGTAAAACCACTGTTTATAGTCTCGTTCGAACCATCCAGAGTTCAATACCTCAAGAACAATCCTTTGTGTTTCTTTTAGTGCATCTGTATCAATATCAAAATTTTGATTGTTCAAGTTTTGATTGGTTAAAACCATCTAATAATTCCTTCTTTCTTTTCAATTTTCTTAAATTATACCAGTTATCAGTCAGATTTAAAGCTGTTCGGAATTTCAGAACAGTTTTGTAATTTCTTAAATTTACTAAGATTATCACTTTCAAAAGAATCATTAAATAATACATCGAATAGATAAGATGGGTAGTTATTAAGAACTTCAAATATTCGATAACTTAAAAACTCCAAGAACTTGTCTACAGATATTAGCCCAATAATTAGCTCCGCCACGTGAAAATTGTAATCTAAATCTTCGTCAATACGTTCATCGAACAAAAATAAACCATTCCAATCGTCAACAGAAAGTTCCTTCAATACCACACTCTTTTTGTTAGATACAACAGGGATCTGACCGTTACAAAGGCCCGTACCAACCGAGCGTTCGTTAAAGTTATTGTTTGCGTTATTTATAGAATCAACGTCCCACGTCCCCAACACAGAAAGGTTACTTCTATTTTTCAAGTCAATAAAATTTTTTCTAAAGATAAACTTATCTAAAGATTCATCAAAGAGTAGGGTAGATAAATAAAACAAATTTTCATCAGATGCTTCGTCGGATTCAACTCCAAAGTATCGAATTCCTAATAAGATGTTCATCACCGGGTGATATTTGTAGGCAGAATAGCGATAATTGTCGTTTGTTGCGAAAGAATCTTCTATTTTTCTCAATTCGCTGGAAACTTCGACATTACTTTCGTACTTAGGGCTGCCCTTAACAAAGTTAAGGAGCTGTTCCATTTTTCCTGCTTTAATCAGGAAAAGATAATATAACAAATCTGATCTATCTTCTTCTGGAATTTTGTTATTTACCAGAAAGTTTAGTATAGCAGATTCTGACTTTTGATAATAGGTGCTTATAACTTTTTTTCTACAAAGAAGTAGGTTTCTTATTCTAAGGACCTCTACCTCAAGAAGACCGGATAGATCTTTTTTTAGTTTTTCGTAGACCTTTTCTCGACTTGTGCCGTACTTTTTGATTAGGTCTTTGTGAACGTCTAGAAAATCTTGATAAAATCTGTCCCTAGAATTTTCACTTAAATTAGTTGTACTTTTCAAACAAAACTTTCCTCTCTAAAATAGTTTTCAATTATCTTTAGTATACCACATCTACTGTAATAAATAAAGGCGAATATATATTCTTTCTGTAATCATTCCAGGTGATATTTATACATCTTTAATAAAAACAGATGATAGCTTTTTCTGTATCTGTTAAAGTTGTGGACATTTTCTTTTCATTGTGATATACTAAAGGTAATGATATATAAAATATAAGGGAATATCTGATGAACGAAATTGAAAGAATTAATAAACGAATTTCTAAATTAAACAAAAAACTTGCTGCTAGTGAAAAGGAAAGGGATGAGCTTATCGAGGCAGAGAAAAAACGAGTCACTCAGTTGGAAGTGAACAAAAAACGCCTAAACGAATTTTTGAAAAAACACGAAAATTTAGAGTACTTGGATGATGAAAAGTTTGTTTACAAGGAAAATAACGAAGTCATCTTAGAATACTTCTGGTACATTGATGATGATGATACAGGGGGAAGACTTTACAAAGCTATTTCTTGCATCGAGTGGATGATGAAACTTTACGATGCTATCAAGGACATTGATTTTTCGGGGGAATTAGATGACACCTTGAGATTTTCGAAATTCCCAGGTTGTACAGCTAAGTTTGAAATATCTGAAGATTCCTATTTAGAAGGAAAATCTTTTGAGATGACTGTAAAATCAGACACAGATTACGGAGGATTGATTGAGTACCCTTTGGATGGGAACACGACATTATCAATTAAATCTGAGACGGACTATAGTTACGTTTACGTCAAAGAAACACGCTCTGTGAATTTTAGCAACGTTCGTGGTGCTCTACTTGATGCTCTAAAGAATGTTCAAAATAAATCCAAAAAAATAGTAGCTACTGCTTATTGATATTAATTCTCTTAAATAAATTAAGAAAGGGGGTTTTATTCTTGAAAAAAATCAGAATTGGATTGTTAGCAACTGCAATTTTATCAGGTGCTGCGTTAATCGGAGTTAACAACGCACAAGCCAACAACTCAAAAAGCTTTGTGATCAAGTCACACGCATCTCCACCAATTTCAGAGAAAGATGTCTCGGATAAAGATATCGAGACCGTTCGTTCTACCGCTCTTTCAGAAGCAGACCATCTGAATTTGAAGGAGAAGAAGGATTCTGTTCTTGAACAAATTCAGAAAGCGTGGACATCTGCTGAAATTAAAAAAGCCTTTAGTGATGCTGAGTCAATTTCAGGAGAAAATAACAAGCTGGACGAGGAACAGAAAAAGAAAGAGGAAGAGGAGCGAGCGGAACAGGAGGCTAAGAAAAAAGCTAAAGAAGAAAAAGCTTCTAAGAAAAATAAAGAAGCTGAATCTCAATCTGTTGCAACTTCAGAGAAAGATTATTCCTCTGCTTTATCAGATCCAGGAGCTGCTGGTCTCAGACCACAGGCAGCTAAGTTCCGTGCTGAGATAATGGACGTGTTTGGAATCACAGACATTGGTGGATTCCGAGCTGGTGATGATGACGGTGTTGGTACCGGACACGGTCAGGGTCTAGCTATCGACGTGATGGTTCCGGTAAGTTCCGAGCTTGGTGACAAGGTTGCCAACTACACAATCAAAAACTTGCAAGCTCGAGGAGTTAGTTATATCATCTGGAAACAAAGGTTCTGGTCTCCGGTCAACAACATCTACGGACCTGCCAACACCTGGAACCCAATGCCAGACCGAGGTGGCACAACCGCAAACCACTACGACCACGTCCACATTTCCTTTAAACCTTAGTTAAGTTTAACAAAAGCTCTTCTGTCTCTTAATAAGGGCTTTTGTTTTATAATTAAGAAAAAAATAAATATTAGAAAGTTAAAGAAGGTGAACAATGATTTTCTTTGATATGGATGGCGTGATAGCCGTCCACAACGACGATGATTACTTTGGAGAACATCCTAAGTACAAAACTAAAGGATATTTCAAGAACAGACCAGTAGACGAAGCAGTAAAAACTCTGGTCGAGTTTATCGATGATGCCTTCACATCAGACTTCACTTACCTTTCTTCAATTACAGAAGGGTTGGATTTTGAGCAGGTATCTAAGGACAAATATTCTTGGTTGGAAAAGCGTTTTGTAGACGATGCTCTAAACATTTTCACTAAAACTGAAAATGCCTACAATTTATTAACAAGAGTTGTAAAATACTCTTACGATTGTTTTGATCAAGAGTGCGTCGATGAATTAGCACAAAGTATTTTTGATGGGGTTCAAGAATTTGGTTTGAACAGTACCAGTACTAATCAGGTACTAGTAACATCTATCTTGAACAGTGAGATTCTAACAAAATCCTTGGTAAGAACTACGCTCACTGAGCCGGATTTTGTTATTAGTCACAACAACTTGATCGAAGAACTACACAACACAATAATGACGTGTGGTGGCAAACTTCACTTCTTTGATGATTCAACGGACGATAAGGTTCTCTTTGCAAAATCTCTTTTACTTCAAAGTGAAACAAAAAGTCCGTTGGAGTTTTTGCGAGATAAAAGAATCTCAATCTCAAGGATTCTGAAATATTATCCTGAGCTGTACAAAGAAAAAGATGTAGAATCAGCTTTTGTGAACCTAATCTATAACTCCTATAAAAATTTGCTTTCCGGAAACCTGTTTGATTTTTCAAGTAAAAAGTTTTGTGGAGTCTATCTAGAAAATATTAATATTTTCGGTGAAAATAGAACTATTAGGCTTGAAGAGGATGATACTCGTTTTAATGACTATTACGACATCCCTGAAAACATTTTGGAAAAAGTTCGTGAGCGTTTACATCGTGATTTCAGTGGTAAAAGGTTTTCACTACTGATTAATCCACTAGATTCGTTGGAAGGAATTGTGTGGACCTATTTAGATCCCTGCAACCAAACACTAGAAAATATCTTTAGAACAGGTTCAGACAAAATCATCTCATTTGATACTCTGGATTCGCTAAGAAAATTAGGTGTTGAATTAAAGAACGTCTACATTCTTGTTGGTGGGGACGAAGGATTTGCAGCGTCTTTCGACAACGCAAAATGTATCCTTCCAAATGCTAAACAAAGTTTCAAGATTCTTTCTTCAAGATTTGATTGTGACGTTAAGTTTGCGATTCCAAAGGATTCCGTATTTTCTATCTCTGAAATTAGTGAAGAGTGGCTCAAATCTAGCACTGAATTAGTTAAAGATTTTGACATCTCTGTAACAGCTAAAGAAGATGATGGAACTCCAATAATTAACAGATGCTTGCCTGCTAAATCTAATAAAAAGATGAAACTATTGTCAGGTCCATTATTTGAACTATAAAACAAAAAAGATGAGTTGTAAAGTAACTCATCTTTTTTAGATTTAATACCACCCTCTAGAGTACCAGTTCACACCAGCGAAAGATCCGTATCTCTCGTGAACGTACTTGTACATCCAGGTTAGTTGAGTGTAAGGGTTTGTTAGATAATCACCACCAACTGATGCCATCTTAGAACCCGGCAAGCTTTGTGGCAATCCGTACGCACCAGAGCCTGGGTTGGTTGCGTACACGTTCCACCCAGATTCTTTTGTGATAATATCAGCCCAAATTTGCTTTTCACTTCCGGTAACGCCAAGGTCTGCCGTTATTTGTTCAAAGGCTTCACGTGCCTGATTCGGACCGAAGCTTTTAGCTCCAACAGATGCAGTAGAGGCTTGTGCTGTTACAGTATCAGTTGATTGAGAACTATTAGCTTTTTTAGTTTCAGCAGCTTTCTTGGCTGCCTCCTCCTTAGCTTTCTTAGCCTCTTCTTCCGCCTTCCTAGCTCGCTCTGCTTCCTTTGCTTGAGCTTCAGCACTATCCGCCTGGTCGTTCGAAGACGACAAAGCTTTAGCTTTACTTAGACGACTATCAACTTCTGCTCGACTCCAGGATTGCTCTATCGAACGAATAATATTATCTTTTTGATCTTTTAAATTAAGATTAGATACTTCACCAATTACAGAATTTCTATATTCTTCTAAATTTCTTTCAGCAACATCTTGTTCTGAAATTGGTTTTTGAGAATGAGTTTTAATTTGATAAGAGACAGATACGCCATCATCTGCTCTTACAGTTCCAGATACGGCTGCGGCTGATAAAATTGCAGACGCAACTAATAGCTTTTTATAATTCAGTGTTATCACCACCTGTAGTTTTTAAAGAATTATAAATAATCTTGTGGGTTGACGTAACCTGACCACCATCCAGTGGACAAACCGAAATGTAGATGACTTCCCGTAACCATTCCGGTAGCACCTTGACGACCGATAACGTCTCCGGCTTCCACACGTTGACCGGTTTGAACTGTTGTAGATCCAGCTTGTAGGTGCCAAGAATAAGAGTACATTCCGTTATCGTGTTTGATGATCACGGCTGTAGCTCCATCAGAATAAACACCAGCAAAAACAACTTCTCCCGCTCGGTAAGCGTGGATAGGTGTCCCGTCCGCACCAACGTAATCTACACCGTTGTGTACGTCAGAGTAGTACTGACCGTTAGAGAGAACCATCGAACGAACCTCTCCAAAATAAGATGAAATTGAGTTCGGAGCATCACCCATTGGATGTACCTGTTCTGGTTTTGCTGGAGTTTCCGGCGTTGTGCTTTGCTCAGAACGTTGTTCAGCATCTGTTGTTGTTGCAGACTCTGATGTGTGCTCTTCTACATTAGTTCCAGTGGTGGAGTTGTTTCCTCCTGTTGCTAGTAAAGTAGTTACTCCATCTTTGGATACTGACTTTTTGTTGTAAGTTACTGACACAGAACCAGATGCCGGAGTATCTGTGAGTCTATCTGTGGTGCTCTCATCAACAGAGTAAGAACTGTTGATGGTGTACGTTGTCTCATCAGCAAAAACGTCTGTCGAGCCAGTACCAGCTCCAACAACAGCTCCTCCAAGAATAAGGGCACTACATAACAAAATTTTATTTTTCATCAATAAAAAGTCCTTCCTTGTTAATTAATAATTAATTACTAATTATTATAACAAAAAAACTGTACGTTTGCAAATTGACGTACAGTTTTTTGTTACTTATTTAGTTACAGGTACAAGGATAACGTCTCGAGCGTTTTTGATTCCAGAATAGTTATCAAAATACTCTGTATCTTTTAAGGCTTTAAAAGATATTCTTTTAATCTGATCAGGTGAGTAAAAGTCCTTAAGGTCATTTTTACAGAATCTGTTTTGAAATCCAGGCATTGCTTGACGAAAACGTTCGTTAGCCTCCACTTTTCTAAGTTCAGTTAGAGGCTTGTACTGAAACTCAACGACTAAGTTCTTGTTAAGATCCATCAGTTGTTTTATTAAATCAATCTTGAAGCTTTTAACCTCTTCATCTAGATTATAAGAACTGAAATTTGGTTTGTGAAACCTTACAATCAACTTATCTAAGAACATTTCCTTACCGATCGAACAGTAGGTAAGGAAAGTACCCATTAAGTCAGACAACAGTCCGCAACCGCTGCCGACTCTATTTTCATCGACAACCAATTCCAAAGGAAGTTCTGAATTTTCTACGAACATTTTATTTGCACAATAACTAGCGATTCTATTTACTATCTTATAACTCAGCTTGGTGTGATGATAATTAATTTCATTAAGATTTCGAAGTAGATTATTCAATTTACTTCCAGTACTAGGCACAAAAATACCAAACGAATCAACGCCTAACGAGTTGTTAAAGAAGGATAATAAACTTTCTCTGTCCTCCTTTTCAGAAAAGATATCTTTAAGATCTACACCAACAAGTTTTTCAAAAAGAATGAATTGTTCCGTGGATAGATGCTCCTCGAAAAAGTAATCATTATCTCCATCCATTATTTCTCTGTTGAAATCTGATCCATCAGGGTCATCTTGGTACTGGAAATGATCGATTACTAAGAAAGAACAATTATACACCCAATCAAAGAACAAATCAATTTTATCTTCTGTATTTATTGGAAGTGTTTGACCTACTACCTCCTTAAATAATTCCAGATATTTATCAAACTCATCACCTGCCCCTGATGAGTTCACACCGGCAATTAATTGTCTCTTTTGAAGTAATGGTAGGTAATTACTTTCTAGAACAATAATTGTCTTCAACGCCTCAAAATAACTAGCATCCTCTTGGTGTTTGGAGTTCAAACAAAATTTTCTGTCAGGTAGATCTTCAGAAAATTCCGATAAGCTAAATGTTCCAAGAATTAATTCCTTTAAAGACCCCTTTTGTTTCTTTAACACGTTGTAGGTAAAATCATTGATTTCCTGAAGTTCCTCTGACGCATCCAATGAATAAGATGTCATCAGTAGAAGTAATAAATCTTCCGAGAGAACGCCAGCTGAGTTTATCAACCCGAGAGAACCGATACCCGGAGATAAAAAATAAGATAAGTTACGACAATTTCCTAAAAATCCCAAGTTGAATATTTGTTCGGAGTCTAGCCCACTTAAAGCCACCTCTGATAGAAAATCATCGAAAAATTTTTCAACACAATCCTCAAGAGAGAGGGTTGTCCCATCATCTTCTACAGTTAGTTCGACTTGAAAAACAAATTTATTGAACACACCACGTTTGAATTCCTCTGTAATGTTCAATAATTCAACACTTTGAGGTGATAGCTCGTCAACAGCTAGTACATCCAGTTGATGCTTCTTGGTATCTACAGAAACAGTGAGTGTGCGTGGATACCAGGAGGCTTTAAATTTTACTTCTCGTTGAGGACTCAACCCAGAACAATAAACGACGTTATCTCGGCACAAAGCAACTTCTTTAATAAATCTATCAGTAACAACTCTGCTAGGATTTTGTGTAGATTTTTTTACTTTTACAACCAAAGAAAATCATCTCCATTCTTGAATTTATTCAGTAAAATAGTTGCAACATCATCTGTTACAACTAAAGTTACTCATCGGTTAATCCGAACTTCGTAATGTTTTCCACTTTTATCTCGACGAATCAAAATATCAATATCTTGAACCCCAAGTTTTTCAGCTTCAGGTAGTTTCTTTGAAACGATAATTTTATCACTAGCAATTACGTTACCAATTTTTGGATAATTTAGAACAACTGTTCGTTGTCTAACTGGGTATCCAACAAAACTGTCATCGATTCGTGGGTCAACCCCAACAGGGATCTTTTGTTCCTTATCTTTAATTCCTTCAATATCTGAATCAAATTTAACGAAGAGGTAACGTTGTCCAGAAATAACATCGAATCTTGAAATTACACCATCAACTACGTATTTTTGAATCGTGAAATTTTTGTTATTTTCACGAAGATAAAGTTGAAGACCTCGTTCTTCTTTTGGAGTCAACGTTGAAGGGATTTTCTTCTTGAAAAAAATTTGCGGAATAATCCCTAGAATAATTCCAGTACCGATCAAGCTCAAGGCTATTTCAGCATTTGTGTAGGCAAGATTGAAAGGAATAATATTTAAGAAAAGTACAGCACCAGCTGACAACAAAAAGATCAAGAATCCAACCACTGAGAAGATATTCGCATTCTTTCTATTGTCAAACAATCGTTCAAAATAACGAGAGTAGTATCTGTCTACATTAGTTGCAGGAGCGGTGAAATTTTCTTTTTGATTAATTACACGCTCTGTAAATTGTCTGTTTGGAAAGTTTTCAGATTTCACAACACAGCACCTCCAGTTTTTTTATTGATTATATTTTACCATTATTGTGCAAAAAAATCAACCAAAATACTAAATTATTACAAGCCATTATAATTTAACAAAAATTTTAAAAGAAAGAAGGTCAAATAATGACTACTAAAAAAATCACAGAAAAGGATGCTCAGAAAAAAGTGTCTAACTTTATCGTATCTGCTTTAGAAATTGCAATTAATCCTTTGCAGTACGCTCTTGTAGAAAATTTAAAAGATGACAAAGAATTAGCTCAAAACTTCGCACTAAAAGTTTTGGAACAGGTTTACACGATTGTTGTCTCTGTAGAAAAAAACAACGGAGATGTAAAAGAATCTGTTGTTTGTAAAACATTGTTCGAGCTCGGCGGTGAAACTAGAAATTACCGAGTTATTGGAGAATTCAAGGATTCCGGAAAATACTGTAACGTATTACAGAATGTTACGACCGAACTTGCAGATCTTGTTCAATCTGTTATTCGAAGAGGTTTCGTATCTGATCTAAAGTCAGAACTTCCACACAAGGAATGGAAAACCGCTAGCAACCTAGCTAACAAACGAGTTGATGACTGCAAAAAGCGTTTGTCAGATAAGTTGATTTTTGAAAAATAAAAACAGCTACTAAATAGCTGTTTTTTAATACCCTCCGTAACTGTAAGTTCCCCAACTTCTTAAAAGTGCCCAGATGTCTCCTCCAAATCGAGAGTTAACTTGTCGGTTTAAGAAGTTCTGGTGTGATGCTGGGGTGTCGTACCCGGCAAAGCCATCCCCGGTTTGACCGAAACCAGCACCTTCAATTCTGTGAATAACGTAAGTCGCTTCTTCAACAGTTAGAGCGTTAATCTTTGCGTCTAAACCGTACTGAGCGTGATACCAGGATCCGTTAGAGTGACCTGGAATTCCAAGAAGTAAATTGATAACCTCTTGAGCTCTACCAGTTGCAGACTCTACCAATAACCCGTCTGAACCAAAATAAGGACGCTTTCCTGAACTTGCATCAGCTCCGGCAGCTACTGATTCTGTTGCAGATTGATTGGCACCTGTATCTGTTTCAGATGATTGTTTTGCTCCTGAAGCAGTTGAAGTAGAGGGTTTTTCTTCTGCTTGTTTTTTAGATTCAGCTTCCTTCTGCTTTTGTTCAAGTTGAGCTTCTAAATCGCTGACCTGCTTCTGAAGTTCAGACTCTTTCTGTGTTGCAGAATTTAGTGCTTCTTCAGTTTTAGATTTCTCTTCTTTAATATTCTTAAGCTGAGAATCTAAGTTTCTTGCTTGTGTCTGAGCAACACCTTTTTCAAGAAGAGCCTTCGAGTAACTATCGGTGCTTGTTTCAAGATCTGGATGGTTTGGGTCAACCTGTAACTTTTCAATCTTAACACGCAGGTCTTGAGGTACGTTGTTTCCACCATCCGCATTTACGATAGAGCTTGTTCCCACGATTGCAGTTGCGAGGACGGCAGCACTAGAACCTCCAATCAATAGTTTCTTTTTTAAATTGATACTAATCACCTCCAAGTTTGGATTCTAATTCTTTCTTTTTTGCTTCCAAGTCAGAAACACTCTTATCTTTTTCTTTTAACTTAGATTCTACTTCTGACTTTTGGTCCTGAGCATCTCTCAGATCTGATACTTTTTCATCTTGTTGCGTCTTAAGTTTTTTCGTTTCTGAATTAATTCTTTGTGTTTCCTTAGAAACCAACTCAGTTGCATTTTTGAGTCGTTCAGCTTGCACGTGCGATACGTACATTGCAGACACTGACCCGATAAGAGCGACAAGCATTACAAAAGAAATAATGATATTTCTTTTTGAAGTCTTTTTACCTTTTGTTGTTCTCTTTTTCAACAAATCACCTACCTTTATTTTAAAAACATTATATTACAATTCACATTATAACAAGTGTTTTTTATAACGTCAACATTGTCCGGAGTAAGTTCGATATTGTCGGAGTTTATATAAATAACTTCACAAAACTCATCACTAAGTACCTTCCGAACCAATAATCCAAGATCCGGGTTTGTCAGCACCTCCACTGTACTTATTGTAGCATCATCTTCGTCACTTTTTTTGTTACAGACAAGTAACACCCTATCTCTAATAACTTCAGGTGCCTTCATCTCTGAAACAATTTCAGATAAGTGAGAATCATCAAGTGGTGGAACACGTTTCCCGGCACTATCCATCAAAAATCCAAGGTTAGCTAAACCACGCAAAACGTCTTTAACGTCCAGGTAGTACGGAGATATTGTTAGATTACTTTTACCAGACCAGTTTTTGAACCATCCAAAGTTTTTGATCTGATTATTGATGTAACTAGGAGAATAATTCATCAAACTTGATAACTCACGGATCGAGTAAGAGTCTTGAATAATTTCAGAAATCTCCACTGTTCTTTTTCCAGAGTTAAGAATATCAAAATCTGAAATATCTTCAGTTGATGGTAGAAAGGAGTCTTGAGGAAGTGCAGGAACTAGTTTCTCTGTAACAAACTCAAGGATTTTCTCTGGTGTAGAAAAATCAACTTCTCTCAGTCTTACCAAAGTAACGTTGTTTTGATAACACCATTGATTTTTCAATTCATCTCTTTCTTTAAGATCCGTGTCACCAAACAAACTTTTATCCGTGTAATGCTGTTCGCCATCGTACTCAATTGCTAAAATGAACTCTTCTTTTGATACTCCAGAACCAGAAAAAATTGCAAAGTCAAATCTTAACCCACTACCATTAAAGTTGTACTCTTCCTCAAATTTTATTCTAGATCTAGATAAAGCATCTTTCAATATTTCAGAATTTTTTGATTTTATCATTATAATAGCCTTTCATTCTTTCGTTTTAATCGTTCAGATTCCATCTTAAACATTTTCCAGCGTTTAAAATCTTTAACAGAAATATTGTTATATATTTCGAAAAAGAATATACAGAGACTTACTGGTTTGAATACAGGTGTATCTCCCGCAGAAATTATCCATTTAGCCTCTAATAAACGTTTAGATAACTTATCTGATTGATTTTCTCGACACTCTAACATCAATTCAGCAAAATAAGATAATAAAAATTTAGTGTAATCTAAAGAAAAATATCCAGATTCTTTAATATTTCCACAAGGCTCAAACAGATACGAATAGTTTTGATTAATATCTGGAGAAAAGATTCTTGTAGTTAAAGATTCTTCCATCTTATCCAATTTCTCCTTATTTTTACTAACATCGAATTCAGATGATTTTTGTAAAAATAATTTTTCTTTGCAGTTTTTATCTTTATTTATTTTTGTTAGTCGATACAAAACCCTGGAGTAGTTGAGTTCTATTGATAACTCTTTGTTTTTGTAAATTAAGGAATCTATTGCTTGCTCTGGACTAACTTCAGAGAGCAAAGGAATCTGAGATTGCTCGTTCAGTATCAAGCTTAAGAAACTCGAAGTAATTTTATCACCCCAAAAGTCCTTGGACAAGTATTTACTGTTATTATCAAAGAAGGAAATACTTTTATTTGCAAAGGGAGAACTTTTTGTTTCTGGTATTAGCGACTCAATAAAACCAAACTCAACATCAGACGATTCTAAAGTTTGATTTTTTATTTTTTTACGAAAAATTTTATTGTTTTTTCTTTGATTGTTATCTGGGAATTTCAGTTTTACAAAAAACCCAGGTCTAAAGAAGACCAGATCATCTCTGTTTTCGAAAACATTCTTGTTATTATCACAAATCTCCAAGAAATCCCCGATCAGAAAAGATCCAACCTTGCGAGTGACAAAATCAAAAAAGAAAACAAATTCTGCACAATGTCCACTTAACAACGAATCCGGAAGTGGAAGATAAGTTGTAGCACTTTTTTGAAAATCTGTAACAATTCCAGTAATCAAGTTTTCTATTTCTGTTTTTAATTCAGAGTAAATTTCGTTACCATTAGATTCACCAATACTTTTAACCAAAATTCAAAAATACCTCCCAATTATTCTATCTATTATTTTACTATAAAACAACAAAAAATGAAAGGATAAATAACCTTTCATTTTTTTAAGTAATTAGCTACCACCAATATGGCTTTCTCAAAGAATAAGAGAAATAAGATAGGGCATAAGATATAGTCTTCATCTTAATTTTTACAAAACCAAAATAATTTTTCCTTCCCCAATAAACTGGCAGGTTATCTTTTTCTTTTATTATTTTTTCTGCTGTGTTCAACATTTTCAAACTTGTAGTTGAAAGTTGGGTATTACTAGTTTTCAATAATTCGATAAAATAGGATTGTAAAAATTGTGTGATTGATGAAGTTGGGTAACCGTAATCATTTTCGTAGCAGTTAGAGTTTGGTCGTACTAGCTTAGGGTGCTTGGCAAACATTCCACGGTATTCAAAATTGGCTACATCTGATGCAGAAAATATTTCCTGACAGACAAGGTCTTCTGGATCAGTCAAATCTTCTTTATTGTTACTTCCAGATAGGTACGAGCCGGTCAACATTTTAATAGCATTAGAGCGTCCACAAGAATCCCCTTTAACTTTATTAAAATAGTAAAGTGCTCGAGAATAATTGAAGTGTCTTGATAAGATTGATTTTTTGCCAAACAATGAATTGTACAACTTATCTTCGCTAATAAGATGTTTTGAAATGGGAACGTCAAAGTCAAAGGTGAGAATCTTAGATAGAATCTTTTCTGCAATAAAAGCTTGGAGCTCACTTTCAGAAGTCAACTTGTTGTATTGCCAGCAACAGTGCTGAAACCCATCATCATCTTCAACAACCTTAACATCTCTGATAAGGAAATTAAAATCAGTATTTGGGTTAAAATTGTCATTATTCAATTTTCTTTTTAACTTAGAATCAAACGGGTACAGGTAAACTTCTGTTGTTGAAATAAACAAACCTGGTCTTATTATCAATAAATTATCAAAATTTATTGTTGAAATCTCAAAGTCAAAATCGTCAGCTGAATAGTTGTCTCGATAATCAGAGAAAACACCCATTTTATTAGTTACAGCATCGAAGAAAAATAAAATTTCGATTTTATTTTTTTCTGCTAATTTGATATACCAAATAGGTTTGTACCAACATATTGTTGACGAAGACTTGTTAAATAAATCACTTACCAATTTATTAAATTCATTTCTGAGAATCGAGCAATTGCTTGAGTCCTCAAAAGTTTCAACCTTTTTAACCATTAATATTTTCCTTCTTTCTTTTTATTTTTTTGTTAAATTATAAAATAATAAAAAAAGATGAATAGGATCCATCTTTTTGAAATTTTATCGTTGAGATAAGGCTTCTCTTAGCTGCCTTAGCTGCCAACGGGGATACTGCTTTCTTCGTTGCTGATACCAGGATACGACTTTTGTTCTTTTGAATAAATTGAAATACCTTTCTGTAACAATTACAGGGATATCACCAGAATCTATCAACTCTTTTGTATCGATTAGTAACTTTCCAGATTTATCAAGTTTTTCTTGTAGTAAATCTTCTCTAGCTTCTAACATCAATCTGACAAAGTAGGAAATTAAGAATTTTAGCACAAAACCACGTCTATCAACAAGATTTTTATTTTCAACAGAATACATCAAAATCTGATAATATTCTCCAGATGGTCCTATAGATAAGATATCTTTGATTACTTCAAAATCAGAAAAAGTGGTTTGTGTTCCGGGGAATACTTTTTCAACATCATCAATTCCGAAATTTTTAATTGAAAAATATAAAGCTCTTGCGTAGTTATAAAGGGGCGTGATACGGTGTTCTTTCCCAAAGAGTGCTTCTCTTGCAGTCTTAACATCTGGAACGTCGGATAATGGACTTTTTGTATCAATTGAGTTAATCAAATTAATTACGATGTTTTGATGAAGAAACTCTTTTAAGGAGTCTTTGTTATCAATGATTTCAGGAGCGGGTGAGTCGTTATCACCGACGTAGAATTTAACATCTACAAAACTTGAACAATTTTCCAAAACTTTGGGATTTGGATATTCAAACTGAACCAACAAGTCTGAACGAATCACTACGATGTCGTCAAGGTTGGTGGTTTTATCACCTCCAACAATTCGACCACCGTAAGAAATGGTCTCGTCTCTAACGGAACAAAAATAGACTCCCATCTTCTTGGTCACTGCATCGAAGAAAAAGTAAGCTCTGAAATAGTTCTTCTGAGAAATACCACGTTCTGATAAAGGGAGGTATTTTGTCGCAATGCCAACAAAATCATCACACAACCCATCAAAGAGTCTATCAAACCTTAGCATCAATTCCTTAGAATTCCCTTTTGTAATATCATTACAATTTTTAACCATATATAATATCCTTCTTTCATTTTTATAAATATTTTTATAAATTATAAAAATAGAGGATTGATAAATCCCCTATTTTTTCTCAAAAATAACATTATTTGGTGTAGCTACCAGTTGGATAGATGTAACCCCAAGGAAGTTATTTTCCTCTGGAACACCAATAGCAGAAATTTTGTCACCCTCTAAAACAGTATCAGGAAGTTCCGTACCACCGTTCCAGATAACAACATCAATTTCCTCTTTTGTGATATATTTCACGTGAGGTTTGGTCTTCCCAGCAGGAGCTTTACCCATCATCTTGATTGTCTTAATTTCCATTCCAGAAACAGAAACGACTGGGTACTTAAATCCAGCACCAAAAGGTCTGTAACTGTTTAAGTCTCGGAAGAAGTCAACGTTCAACTCTGATGGTTCCAGAATAATATCCGGTTCGATCTTGTTGGTGAAATCAGCAGGAATAACCTTTGAAAAAGCATCGTTCAATTTCTTTGTGAACTCATCCAAGTTTTCGACAGGAATAGATAGTCCGGCAGCACCTTCGTGTCCTCCCATCTTGATTGTTAGTGGACGAACAACACTCATCACTTCGATAAGGTTAAATCCTTCTGGACAACGAGCGGATCCCTTCAAAATGCCCTTGTGAGTTTCTGAAAAAACAACAGACGGACGATTATATTTCTCTGTAATTTTACCAGCTACCAAGCCAATAAAGCCATCACCGAGATTATCATCTCGAATCACGATAGCAGAATGTCCTGAGTAGTCGTGTTTATTTACTCGTTCAAAAGCATCGTTGAAAATTTCTTTTCGTTTTTCGTTAACTTTGATCAAGAACTCAGCCTTCTCTCGAACGTCATCTGTGTTCTGAGATAGGAATGTTTCGACTCCGTGACTGGCGTCTCCGTACACACGACTTTGTGCGTTAAGCATCGGAGAGAACAGGAACCCAAAGTCTTTTTCGGTGAACTCGTGTTCCTTGGTAACTCGATTTGCACGACGAAGTGATTCGATCATTGCCACCCAAGCGAAACGTAAGCGATATTTACTTTTTCCATTGAAGATATCGAGTGCTTCGTTAAGGTACACACGATTTTCAAATGTAACGTCCATTACGTCAGAAATAACTGACATCCCGGCAAAGTCGACAAAAGCTTCAAAATCTGAAATATTTTCAGGAAGATATTGGCGAGCAAACTCACAGTAAAGTTTGTAAACTACAACTGTTCCAGAAATACCCTTGAATGGATAATCATCATCAACACGATTGGGGTTTACAGCTGCAACAACATCTGGAAGTTTTCCATCTTCACTAGCTAAGTGGTGATCTGTGATGAGCATCATCAGACCCTTTTGTTTTGCGTACTCAGCAGCTTCGAAGGCAACAATTCCGTTATCACAAGTGATCAACGCATCAACCTTCGGATTCTTCAACAAAATGTTGTCAATAACTTTTGGACTGATACCGTACCCATCATTAAAACGATGTGGAATGTAATAAGAGATTTTTCCTTCGTCCCCGGTCAACAGTTTACTGATCAATCGTAGACAGCGAACCTGTACACTTGTAGAGCAGACACCGTCCGTGTCATAGTCACCAACAACGCAAATTCGTTTTCCAGCTTTGATAAGTTCAAAAACTGTGTCAATAAACTTTTGAGCATCTTTCATCAGCAACGCAGACGGAATTTGTTCTCGAGTCATTGATAAAATTTCTGGTTTAGCAAGAACACCGGTCTTGTTAATATAGTCTTTTAATTTTTTAATCATTTGTAAAAATCCTTCTTTCTGTAACTCCTTTTAGTTACTTTTTTATTTCTGAAATTATAAAAGAGATCCCCCTCACTGAAAAATAATCAGCAAAAGAAATCTCTTTTGAACGGATACAGAAAATAATTTAGTCTTTATTAAGACGTTTCAAGACCTCGTCACGAACTGAGTAAGTATCGTGATTCTTTTGTCGTTTCGCAACGCTTACCGGAAGTGGTCGTGGTTGTCGTGATACGCCACCTTTAGTTGAAAAACCAGGACGAGCTGGTGTGGCATCAATCACAAATTCTTCAGTTTCATCAATTTCCTGTTTCTTTTTTTGATAAAATTTAGTTGCAGCTGTAACTGCAAGTGCTCCTGCACCAATTACAGAAGTGACAATCGCACCAATTACAATTTTTTTCTTTTTCATCAGTAAAAAATACCTACCTTTATTTTAGTTGTAATAATTATAACCAAAATTCTTCCTATTGTCAAATAATAAATTATTTTGATAAAGCGGTAGCCGAATCGTCGTTGACTTCAATCTGTCCAAGTAAAAAAATATTTTTTCTAGTTGTTTTTCTTTCAATTTTTAGAGATTTGATGTTAGCCCCGTTATCAATAGTTCCATCTACTGCAATTTTTCCAGAATAAACATTTTTCCCTTTATTTTTTACAGAAATATCTTTTTTAGATGCTGCAATTTTTACAGGAAGGTTTTGATCTGAAATTGAATAAGTGAAAGATTCTGATGCGTTATCTGATTGGAGCTCAAATAAGGTATCTTTATCTACAGTAATAGTTTCTGTACTTGAGTGAACAAGCTTTCCTGGTTGGTTGCTGGATGATATCAGTTCAGCAAGGCAACAAACCATCCCGAACGTAAAAAGTAATAATATAGAAACTGATATAGCTTTATCACTTCCTTTTTCAAATTTCTCAGTAGATAAACAAACGGCAGTGGCTATCAGTCCAACAACAATAAGTACCCCGAAAGCCATCCCCAAAAACATAACTTGAGCCATCTATTTTAATTCCTTTCATTTTTGTATATTTCAAGTATAACAAAAATAATATAATTTATCAAAAAAACTATTTAAAAGAAAGAAGGAAATTAAAAATGAAAAAAGAAATTGACCCAAAAGAAGTTGTTCACTATTACACTGATGGGGGCGTGAAACAACGCTCTGGGAGTGCTGCCTTTCTTAGAAAAGGTTTTGGTTTGAAACCAAAAGAGGTTGTACGTTTCTACAAACAATCCAAGAAGATGAGCACTACGGATTGCGAAATTCGAGCTGTACGACTAGCTGTTGAGGATGCTATTTCGGAAGGTTTTGACCTAGCAAAAGTGGTAATTCACACAGACCAAATCGCCTTAAGTCGTTTTATTATTAAGGATAAGACTGCAAAATTGCGAGTGCGGCGTGATGAGCTACAAGAGCTCGGAGTGAACGTTGTTCACACAAGATCCACGCACGACCTAGATTACTACAACGGGATTCCAGAAGAAGAAATCCCGGCTCGTGTCAAGAACTCACTAAAAGTTCACAACCTTGTCAACGAAGCGTTCGGAAAGCGTAATCGATGGCAGAATCACGTCTGCAAAAAGAACAGACGTGAAAGAAAATATAAAAAAATCGCCTAGTTTTAATAGGTGATTTTTATTTTTTTCTAATTGTTTCAGAGAATAGGCCAAATAATCCAGGAATCCTTTTTGCTGGCTCGACTCGTACTTTAAGACTTACTCGATCTTTAACGAAAGGAGTCTTTAGAAAAATATCAACTTTATTTGTTGCAGAATAAATCAGAAATATAGATAACAAAAAACAGGCAACAAATGAAAATGCTTTTTGAAGCTTCTTGCTTTTAACTGAAACAAAAGACAAGGATCTCCAGTCAACTGCGTAAGCAATTATCCCCGATAATGCAACAAACTGTTCTATATATATTAAAAGAATAGATTTTGGTAAAAACTCAGAAGTTAAAATTTGTAACATTTTATGACCCACCTAATTTGTAAAAATAGTTTTTATTTTATATCAACAGAGTAAGATTGGTGCTTATCTGTTATATTAATATTTACAGACTTCACATCTTCTTTGTCTGACTTATATTCAAGTTTGTGTTTTTCAAATAGAATTCCAAACAATCCTAGACGATAATTAATTTGTGCTCTGCGTGTTTTTGTTAGATTGATAAAAATATTTGCTTTGTTTTCCTTGATTTTATTTTCACTATCAAGATAAATATTCTTTAATCGTTGTCCTTCTTGATCAGTTACAGCCTTTCCATCAACAGTAACATTGTTACTATCTAAGTTCAGAGAAAGTAAAGAATTGTTTTGATTCTTGTTATCTTTAAAATATAAATGAAGGTTATTGTTAACAACTTCGACCTTTTCAACCCTAACATCGTACTGATGAGATGATTCAACGTTTATATTTTTTTGTGATATCGGAATTAATCCGATTAAGGTTGCAACTAAAAAAGATACGAATGATAGTATAATACAGCGAACCGTTAGCCGATGAGACTCGTAAACATTTTGATAATAAAAATAAGAAGCTGTGTTATCAGATTTTGAAAAGTAAAGTAAAAGAATCCCAAATAAATATAAAACCACTTGTGCTGTAACGAGCCCCACTGGTAAATCATAAGAATCTGATAATGTTAGTGTGTTGATAAGTTCTAAAAATTTCATTAATTTTCCTTTCTAATATTAGCCGAGCTTTTTTCAACTAATATTTTACCAAAAAAAGAGCACTGTTGCAACCTGTACTGTACAACGTACTCACTTTTAAATTATTTAAAATCTTCCGAGAAGTTTGGAACATTACCTTCTTTGAAGTGTACTGTAACCTCTGATAACTCGTATTTTGTTGTTTCATCTTTTTTCGAATTGAATAAAAAGTTTAATAGTCCAATATTGATTTTAATATTTCTTGTTTTACGCTCAGTGATTTCAAGATAGGGAATAAGCTGTTTTTTCTTTACTTTTTTCAGAAGTATCTTTAAGTTATCTCTAGAACTCTCGTTCCCGTCCAAGTGATAATTTATATATACATCATCTCCAAGTTCCTTTCCATCTAATTTATATTCCAACTTATAATTCTCGTCAATTTCCTCAGCGTTAGATAAAAGAATATTAATATAATGTTTTTCTTTATTATGTTTGTAGTTTAGGGTTGCTACGTTATCTTTCACTGATAAAGAATCAACTTTTACCTGATCTACATTACTTAAAGAACCACTTGTCTCTATTGGATATAAGGCGGTGAGGATGATGACAAAAAGAGCAATTACTGAACCAAATAAGAAAATAGGGGAATTTTCTTTATCTTTCTCGCCTATTTTTTTTCTAAGCATCTTAACAAAAATAATTACAAGGCAAATAGAGCCCACTAAGAAAAACAACAATGCAATAAACTGTACAATCCACAAAAGCCCTACATACAATCCAGCATCTTCCCCAGCTTTATATAATCCATCAAAACTTCTCACTACATCAATCATTTAAAATAACCTTTCTACTTCTAGTTTATCTATATAACTTCACAAAAACAATCAATCAAAGCTTTTTGAAAAAGCCGGTACTCCCTTGTTATCTTTTTCAAGAAAAAGATCAAAATCTTTCACCTTATATTCCTTAGACTCATCTAAAACCTTGGCATCACTGAAGGCAAGGTTCGCAAGTCCGATCTTAAATTCGACATCTCGTTTTTTTGTCTTGTACAATTTAAGCTCTGGAGTGATCTTTCCGTCCTTAACGTTTTTAAGTGCAGATGGAAGATCTTCATCATCCAATCTAAGATTATTCTTATAGGTCATCTCAGTACCATCAATTTTTGCAGAATAATTAGCTCCCAACTTGATTTCCAACACAGAATCTTTATCACCATCTTTGTATTTGAAAGACGCAACATCATCTTTAACTACTACAGTATCAACTTTCACAGTTTCTGCTTTATATAAATCAGAAGAAGTTGAGAAGGTTGTTGCCCCCACCGAGTAAGCTACAAAGAGTCCTAAAAAAGCAAATAAATATCTATTTGATCGTTCATCTTTTCTTTTTGGAGAAATACAGGAAATAATGAAAATAGTAGATGCTCCGATAAGAGCCACCTGAAGAAGTGATGATAAGAATATAAAAAAAGCTGTATCTGGATTTGTAATAGTAATACCATTTATATTTACATTCATTTAATAATACCTAGTACCTTATTTATTTTTTATTCTAACTAGAATATAGTTTACAACAAAAAAACAGCTTTGTAAAACATTCACATTCAAAGCCGCCGTAAAAATATTATTTCATTGTCCGTTGTAATTAGCCCAGTATTTCACCAACAAGTTCTTCCATTTCTTCAGATGAAATATCACCATCCTTTTTCAATTGCAGGATAGTTCTAATCTGATCTAGTTTCTCGGAAGATTCAGGATCTCCACCTGTAATACTTGAAGAGTTCAACTCTTTCGAATCTGAATCACGTTTCAGAAAATCACGTCTTGCTTGATTAAAAGTTTCATCAAACACTTTGGCGTCTCTGAACCACAATCCTTCGATGTTAAAATCATTTCCTGCTCCAGGAACTGAAATTGTGTAAGAAGATATTAGTCCACCGTGAGGGTTACCACCAGCAACACTATTATAATAAATATCTTCTCTTTGGGTGTTTCCAAAATCCCCGAGAAGCCCACGATTTAACACCAAGACTCTCAAATCCGTAACAACTGCTAGAGCTTTTTTTCGTCTGTACCTACAAGGAACCAAGGAATAAATTCGTTCGCCCTTGCTAAGGTACTTGGGTAACGCTTTCAGTTCAAGTTTTACACCAAACCAAGTAGAATTCCAGAAAGGGCGAGAGATACCTTGTCGGTTTGCAATAGATACTAATGCCTTGTAATAATTATCTCTGTTCATCAGATTTCCCACCTTTTATTTTTTAGAAATTATAAAAAGTAATTGGTAAAAAATATTCTTTATCAAAGAAGCAAATAAATCAGGATCATTGAGCCAACAACAGACATTGTGGTCAAAATATAAAGCAAGAAGATTTCTTTTTTACTAATAAATATCGAGATAATAGATAATAACATTATTAGTGATGACAAAACCATCGCAATATCACAACCATTAGTAGTCTCATCAACAAACATTACTAAATCCTTTCTGATTATCTCAAGACTGTATCCAAAACCAAGAGCACCCCCAAATAAAAAGTACAACTGTTGTTATTGCAAAAGGTAAAGACTTATAAAATCTATCTTTGGTAAAGAATACCGATAACATCGAGCAGATGCAAAATGACAACAAACGGTACATCCAAAGGTTAAAATAATCATCTGAATCTATGAGAGCTATCGAAGAATTCACACTAATAACAAATCCTATCGTACCAAAAAATATAGCAATAAAAGTAAATTTTAAAAATTTCATCTTCTATAGTCTCAATCTAGCCGTTAATAACTTACTTTACAAAAACCAAAAACAACCAATAAATAATTGTAAAAACAATACATAGGGCGGGGATGATCCAAGATCCCTTTTCTTTTTCCAAAAAGAAGATAAAGCTGCCACCAGTAAGTGCTGATAAGATCGCTAACAGAAATTGTTTGTTAGGTGTGTAATTGAAGCTTATAGAATTAAAACTACCTTCTTTTACAGTTCCAGGAACGTATAGATTACTTCCGATAAAGTATCCAATCCCTGCGAACAGCACGATAAGCAAAATTTCTTTTAATGTCTTCTTCATTTCTTTACTATCCATCAACGGTCCCCCATCAAAATTATCAACCAACAGGCTCTAGGCTGACGAAGATGATGCTGTAGCCTCCAACGTGAGATTCCACACAAGTCTGAAGGTTCAAGCTTTTCCCATCGTTCATTTTAGAATCAACGTAAGCCTCGTCATCTTCGTTAACGATGTACCCGGAACCTTGTCCGTCGTGCACCATCTGGATGTGACGTTTTCCAACAAACTTGTACTGATGCTCGACACCATCTGCATCGGTAAGAGTTACAACATCTCCGTCCCCGAGTTGTTTCACGATCCCCATTTTACCATCATCGTGTCCAGCGATAAGTGTTGAAGAGTTTGGTTTGTAATCACCGAACCAGGTCGTAGCAATTTCGTGGTTTGCGTTGATCCCTGCTTGACCAATTTCAGGAAAATATTGGATGTCAACACCTTTAACTGTTAAAGTTCTAGGAGCTTTTTTTTCTGATTTCTTTACAGCCTCAACGGCTTCGGGTTTGGCTTTGTTAGCAGCTGAATCGAACTTGGTAGATACCTTGTCCACACTCAACTTACCATCAGTTTCAGAATTAGAAACAACTTCTGTTTTTGTTTTAGCTTTAACAGCGTTTCCATCTGGAATAAATTCAGATGAGTTCACGGCTGCAACAACTCCAGCAACTAGAATCGTAGATGCGAATAGTTTTACAATTTTTTTAGTATTA
>ERZ773234.91-NODE-91-length-27106-cov-6.747699_pt1 | contig 27106 bp, 22 predicted proteins | sample MGYA00580523_ERZ773234 | MGnify/ENA primary metagenome ERZ773234 (study PRJEB29015, sample SAMEA2738167) | human oral metagenome | biome: human oral; feature: human-associated habitat; material: saliva | place: China | collected 2262 ...
GACGCGAATGCTCAGTCCCGCGGCGGTCGATGCCCAGGGGCCGGCAGCGGCGAGGCGCTGAAGGACGCGCGCGGCGCGCACAGCCAGGTGGGACTGAGGATCGAGGTCCGCCATGGCGCGGGTCGTGGCCTCGTCGATACTGCCGTCGGGCAGGTACGCGATCGTCTCGACGCGCACGCCGGGCGTCTTGGAGGTGCGCACGGTGACGGTCTCGCGCAGATTCAGGGCCTCGAAGACCGTGACGAGCGGATGGTAGCCGTCGGGCGTGGGTGCGCCGACGCGCAGGGTCAGGTTGACTTTTCCGGGCGCACTGGCGCGCACTTCACGCATGACGTTCCTTCTTCCTGCCGATTGTCTTCCCAGCCGCCGTCAGCGGGCCGCGGTCGACGCCTCGAGGGTGCCGTTGGCGCGAGCCTCGATGACGGCACGTCCCAGCTCGACGAACTCCTCGATCGAGAGTGTTTCACCGCGGCGCGTCGGATCGATGCCGGCGGCGGACAGGAGGGCCTCGGAGACCTCGGGGCCGCCCGCCCAGTTCTTCAGGGCCGCGCGCAGGGTCTTGCGGCGCTGGCCGAAGGCCACGTCGGTGACCTCGAAAGTGGCGCGACGCAGCTCGTCGTCCCCGCGCGGGATCTGAAGGCGCGTCAGGCGCACGAGGGCACTATCGACGCCGGGCACCGGCCAGAACACCGAGCGGCCGATCGTCCCGGCACGCTCGACCGAGCCGTACCAGGAGGCCTTCACGGAGGGGACGCCGTAGGTGCGCGATCCGGGGCCGGCAGCCAGGCGGTCCGCGACCTCGGCCTGAACCATGACGACGACACCCTGGATGGAGGGGAAGGCCTCGAGCATATTGAGCAGAACCGGCACGGCCACGTTGTACGGCAGGTTCGCGATGAGCTTCGTGGGGGCAGGCCAGTCCACGCCGAAGTCATCGACGCCGCTGATCTCCGTGGCGTCCATGGTGACGACATGGAAGCGGTCGGCGGCCTCGCCCATGCGGGCGCGCACAGTCTCGGGCAGGGCAGCAGCCAGGGGCGGGTCGATCTCGACGGCACGCACGCGCGCGCCCACTTCCAGGAGCGCGAGCGTCAGGGAGCCGAGGCCCGGGCCGACCTCGACGACCTCGTCACCTTCTTCGACACCGCCGACTGCGACGATCTTGCGTACCGTGCCCGCGTCGTGCACGAAGTTCTGGCCCAGCACCTTCGTGGGGCGGATACCGAGCGCCTCGGAGATGGCCTTCACTTCGAGGGGGCCGAGGAGGCCCGTCTCGGAGGGGACGGCGCCCTCGGGCAGGGTCGGGTCGAGGCGGCGGCGCGCATCGCGCTGGTTGCGGGGAGTGGAGGATCGGCTCACGGTGGCAAGTCTAGTGCACGGGGCCGACGAGGCCGGGGCTAGGCACCCTGTGAGGCTCAGCCCGCGTATGGCACGATGTCCGCCCGGTGAGGTTCAGCTCCCTGAGATGATCAGCCCCTTGAGAGCATCAGCCCCTTGAGAGCATCAGCCCTTGAGAGGCTTAGAGCATCACTGACGCGTGCCCAAATTTCATCTTACCCAACAATGTTGCATGTAATTTAATCTGGTCAGATTTTAGGTATGGCTTAAAACCGCATGATTCCAACGCCTGAAGTTCAGATCATGAAATACTCGACGGGGAATTGCATGCGAAATTGCGGCAGCACGGCACAGGGAGGCCTCATGAACCCGCGCGACGGGCGATGACAATCGCTCTACGCGGATAGGTTCCAGGCATCCGGATAGGTTAGCCACATCCGGATAGGTTAGCCGCATCCCGATAGGTTAGCCGCATCCCGATAGGTTAGCCGCATCCGGATAGGTTAATAAGCTATCCGGATGCTCATTACCTATCCATATCTTCACAACCTATCCGCATGTGCGCGCCCCGAGGGCCAGCCCTTCGCGCATCACATCCCTGACAACAAGGACGGGCATGGCGCGAGCCGCAGCGCGAGGCTCCGGCTAGGCGCTCTGTGAGGCTCGGAGCGTCACTGAGCGGGGGCGGGCGGCAGGACGACACGCACCTCGTACTTGCTGGCCTGCTCACCCAGAACGGCGTTGACCTGCTTCTTCACGACGTCTTCCACACGCCCCTGCGCCTTGTCCAGCAGGCCCTTGGAGACAGCCTCGTCTTTCGCGGCAGCCTCTCGATCAGCCAAAAAGGAGGTAACCTCTCCAACCTCAATCTGGTTAACGGGGGAGAAAGACTGGTCGTAGGTCTCGACCGAGGCAGGGTCAATGGACGCGGAGAGAATTTCGACGGCAGGTACGGTCACCGTCACAACATGACCTGCCTCGTCAACCTCGACCTGAATCTGGCTCACGTCGGCCACTCCAGCCTTGACCTCTCCCGAATACGTGATGAGGTAATGGGAGCCTGTGCCCGGCACTTCCATGCCGAACACCTTGGTTCCCTCCTCAGAGTATTTCCCCACCTGGGTGAAGTTGTACGACTCGGTGGCAAGCTCACCGATGTCGGCGAAAGAGTTTTTCACAAGAGTCGTGTCAACGGTAACAACAGGTTCCGTCCCCTGGTCTTGTGCCGACCCCAGGCCGAATACCGGAGCAGCCTTCATGCCACCGGCGAATCCTGCGCCTGCGATCACCAATGATGCAGCCACTTTAGCAACGGTGGAAAAACCCATGATGACCTCACTGACACAATCACGATGAATATTAGGTAACCTTCATGGGAATTGTAGAGTAAGTGTCAAGGTGCCACAACACCGACGCTACGCGGCTAGGCTGCACACCGCGGATAGATTCGCCCGATCCGGATAGGTTAGCCGCATCCGGATAGCTTAATAACCTATCCACATGTTCGTTACCTATCCGGATGTTCATTACCTACCCACATGCGCATAACCTATCCGCAAACCGACGGCGAGCCAGATTCTCACCTTCCCCAACAATCTCGCACGTAATTTAAACTGTTCAGTTTCTAGCCACGGCTCAAAACCGCATGATTCCAACGATGCGATTTCAAATCTTGAAACAGCTGATAGGGAATTACGTGCGAAATTGCGGTGGGAGTGCACCGACACACCACGACACCGACGCACCGACGCACCACCACACCACCACACCGACGCACCGACGCACCACCACACCACCACACCACCACACCACCACACCGACGCACCACCACACCGACGCACCACCACACCTCCGACACAAAGGGCCGGGCCCGACAACCGTCGTTGTCAGACCCGGCCCCAAACAGCTCTCAGACTTAGTACCAGCCCACCGTGTTCGAGTGCGCCCACGCCGAGCACGGCGTGCCGTAGCGGCCCTTGATGTAGCCGATGCCCCAGTTGATCTGGGTGATCGGGTTGGTGCGCCAGTCAGCGCCGACCGACGCCATCTTGGAACCGGGCAGGGCCTGCGGAATACCGTAGGCACCCGACGACGCGTTCTCGGCGTAGGGATTCCACTGCGACTCACGGTTCCACAGGAGGACCAGGCACTGGTACTCGCTGTCGCCCCAGCCCTGGGCTGCGACGAGAGGCTTGGCCAGCGAACGTGGATCCTCGCCCGAGTAGGTTGTCGGCACAGCACCCGCCGCGGCGGCAGCAGCCGCAGCAGCGGCGGCAGTGGCCGAGTCCGCGTTCTTCGTGTCGGCAGCGATCGCGGCGATCTCTTCCTTCGTGGAGATCGTTCCGAGCTTCGCGCGATAGCGCACGGAGGTGGTGCCGTCCGCCTCGGTCTTCTCCTCAAGGGTGGCCTTGGGATCAATGCCTGCGGCAACGAGGGCGGCCGGGGTCGCTTCCTTCGTTCCTTCACTGCGCACCTGGGTGACAGGCTGCGAGGTCGAATGCTCGGTGATCGGCACGGAGGTCAGGACCTCGTCGCCATTCTTTTCCTGCCACACGGTCCACGTCGTCGCACCATTGACGCCGGCAGTGGTCACCTGGTACTCGCCCACGAACAGGTCGGCGCTGGTCGTCGTCGTCTCGCTGAAGGGGATTTCAACGGTTTCGGTGGCTTCGCCGCGGGTCACGCGACTCACGTTGATCGTGAGTTCGCCGGTGGGGCCGTTGGAGACGGTCACGCGGTCGAGGGGGTGCACGGAGACTCCGGCGGCCTCGAGGATGGCGCGCGCGTCCTGGCCGGGACGTGCGGCGACTTCGCGGGTCGAGCCGTCCACCGTGACCGAGACGTTGCGGGCGCGCGAGACGAGCGGGGTCAGCTCATCGCGGGACGAGGAGCGGTCCGCCGCGAGCGAGACAGCCGAGCCGAGCGGCGCAGCGTCGGCGAGGATGCTGTCCGCTGAGGAGGCCGTGGTCCACAGGGTGCGCGTCTGCCCGTCGACGTTGACCGTGTAGGCCTTGGAGGTACGCACGACGATCGTGTCGCCGTCGCGCACGGCCTCACCCGGGCCGGGCTGCACGAGGTCGTTGCTGCCAACGCTCACGCCGGCGGCCTTGAGCGCATCGCCGACAGTGTTGCCCCACGAGGTGACAGGGCGGGATACGCCGTTGACCTCGAGCATGACGGAGGTGTGCGAGGAGGCGACGCCGACGCCAGCGATAGCGAAGACGCCTGCCGAGGTCAGGGCCGCGGCTCCGAGAACGACGCGCGGGGAGGGTGCAAAGGAGCGCAGTCGGCCACCGAGGACGTGCAGGGCGCTGGCGGCGGACGCACTCAGGGAGGTGCTCAGATGATGGCTCACAATTCTCCAGTTACTCGCTCTTGGTACTGCTGGTCAGCTTAGCGTGAGCGCCCGCTGGCACGCCAGAGTCCTGGCGCGCCAGCGGGCAATGTCACGTCAGACGAGGCCGAGCTTGTAGGCGCAGCCCCACTGGCCCCAACCGGAGCGCTGCTGGAGCATGCGCGCACGCATGGTCTGCTCCTCGGCGGAAGCATCGGAGGGCAGGCCGGATCCGCCCACGGAACGCCACGTCGGCAGCGAGAACTGATACATGCCGTAGTAGCCGTTGCCCGTGTTGATCGAGGGGTTACCGCCGGACTCGCACTGAGCGATGGCAGCCCAGATCGCCGCGTCGTCGCCGGAGACGGCGGCGGGAGCAGAGCCGGACGAGGATGAGGAGGAACCTGAAGAATCAGACGAGGAGGACGACTTCGAGGCGGCATCCTCGGCCTTCTTGGCCTTCGTGCCCTTGGAGACGATGCGCTTGGTGGGCTCGGTGCGCGTGGTGGACAGGACGGCGGAGACGGTGACGTTGCCGTCGACGGTCTCCTGGTAGGTCTGGGTCACCTCCGAGCCGGCAACGCCCTCCTGGACGGTCTTCTCGGTGCCTTCTTCGGCCTCGGCGTCCTCACGCTCTTCGGTTTCGTAGGGGATCTCGGTCGTGGAGGACACGTTGCCGCGCACGACGCGCGCGACGCGCAAGGTGGCCTCGCCGCCGTTGTGTTCCAGGGTCACGCGGTCGATCGGACCGGCGCTGATGCCGGCCTTCTCGAGGATCGCGGTCGTGCCTTCGTCGGAGGAAGCGACGACGTCGGTCGTGGCACCATCGGCGATGACGTGGATCGTCTCGCCGGCCTCGGCGACGGGCATCTCGGCGCGGGTGTAGGAGCGGTCGGCGGCCATCGACGAGGCAGACGCCGGCAGGGCCGCGAGCACGCCGTGGATGGACGAGGCGGTGGACCAAGCGGTGGTCTGGTTGCCGTCGACGGTCACGTTGTATTCGGTGGCGGTACGCACGACGACGGTATCGCCGTTCGCAACACTCTGATCGGAGGCGGGGGCGACGAGGTCATGAGCGCCGACGGAGACACCGGCCGTGCTCAGGGCATCGCCTGCGGTCGTGAAGAAGCCGGACACGTCGCGCGTGACGCCGTCAACTTCGACGGTCACGTGACGATAGGAAGTGCCGATGGCGGTAGCAGCGGTGCCGGCCACCAGGAGGGCCGTCGCGGCGGCGACGGAAATAACGGTTGTGCGGGAGGGCTGAACGCTCACGTGTCTCCAGACGTTGAAGGTTCCGCTTCGAGGGTCACATCACCGCGTTTGCCGCGGGCTGCGGCGTGTGCGGGCGAGTCGCTCGAATTGGACTGACACACCCACCGTAACCAATTTGTTACCGTTGCGCGACCACTTTGACGCAATTCACCAGCATGTGAGCACGGCCCGAAACGAGGCGAAGGCCTCGTCAAACCCGCGTCATCGCGGGCAAAAGGCCCCTCACCAGCTGCCGTAGACCGCCTCAGTGTTCGCTCGTAGCTGGTCGCACGCCGCAGCTTCGCTGACGCCCCACTGGTCCGCAATGAAACGCACAGTGTGCGCCATGACGTAGGAGGCGTTGGGGCATCCGCGCCACGGGACGGGCGTCAGGTAGGGAGCGTCGGTCTCGACCAGGACGAGCTCTCGCGGCAGGACCGCGAGCGCGGCACGCAGGTCGGAGTTCGCGGGGTAGGTGATGGGGCCGGCGAAGGAGGCGTACCAGCCGCGCTCGGCGAGACGCTCGGCCATGGCAGCATCCCCCGAGTAGCAGTGGAAGACGATGCGTTGGTCCGAGCTGGCGCACTCGCGGAGGATCTCCAGCGTGTCCTCGTGGGCGTCGCGGTCGTGGATCTGGAGGGGCAGGCCAGCGCGCTGCGCCATCTCGATATGTGCGCGGAAAGACTCCTTCTGTGCCTCGCGGCCGGGTTCGGCCGTGCGGAAGTAGTCCAGGCCGCTCTCCCCCACCGCGACGACCATCGGATCGTTCAGCCGCTTCTCGACCTCAACCAGCGCCTCGACGAGGGGCACGTGGTAGTCGCGCACGGTGGGGACCAGCCCGTCGGGCGAGGGGTCGGCGCAGCCCGCGTGCAGGGCCGCGTCGTTGGGGTGGATCGCGATCGCGACGCGCACGCCGTTGTGGGCACGCGCCAGCTCGATCATCGGGTCGAAGTCGGGTAGCTCGCAGGCGCTCGAAATCATGCGGGTGACGCCCACCTCGCGGGCACGCTCCAGCTGCTCCTCGAGGCTGAGCGCCACGCCCTCGCGCGTGGGGATCTCACCGATGTGGGTGGGCAGGTGTGTGTGGTTGTCCACCACGGGCGCCGCCAGGGGCGCGGGCGCGTCGGGCCAGGGACGAGGCTTACGCGGGCTCATGCGAGAACAGTGACCTTTCGGGGAAACGAGGCGAGGGGGGCGTGGCGGACGTCAGCGGGCGAGCACGACGCCGCGGGAGACCTCTTCGGCGGCCTCGTCACCCAGAAGCTGGCGCACGAGTTCGACGCCGAGTTCGAGGGCTGTTCCGGCGCCTCGGCTGGTCGTAATGAACTCGTCGGCAACGACCGGGTTCTCGTGAACGATCGCCCCGCCGGAGGCGATGGCCTTGACGAACGCGGGGTTGGCGGTCGCGTGGCGGCCGTCGAGGACACCCAGCTCGGACAGGATCGAGGGGGCCGCGCAGATCGCCGCGATGGGCTGGGATTCGTCGGAGCGGCGCAGCACCTCGGTCTGGATCGCGGGCGTGGCCTTCAGATTCAGGGTGCCGGGCATGCCGCCGGGCAGGAAGAGGATGGTGTAGGTGGACAGGTCCACGTCCTCGAGCATGAGGTCGGCGACGACGCGGATGCCGTGCGAGCTGGTCACGTGGCGCGCGTCGGTCACGGAGATCAGGTCCGAGCGCACACCGGCGCGGTACAGGACGTCGGCGACGGCCAGGGCCTCGACCTCTTCGAAGCCGTCGGCCAACATGATGGCGACGGTGGCGTCGGTGGCAAGCTTCTCGGGAGTGGGCATGATTCCTCTTTCCTCACGGCTACAACAAGCGTTACGTCCAGGTTAGCGCAGGCGAGCCCACCCCGAAAACGCGCCACGGCCTCGCCCCACAGTGGGACGAGGCCGCGTGTCTCACTCGGAGCGCAGGGCCTCGACCGGGTCCTGACGCGAGGCGCGTGAGGCCGGGATGATGCCGGCGATGACGGTCAGGCCGACGGAGACGCCGATCAGGACGAGCGCCGTGACGGGCGAGAGCTGGGCGATGTTGTCCACGTTGAAGGAGGAGTGAGCGATACCGTTGGCGATCGCGCACAGCCCGTACGTCACGCCCACGCCCATCACACCGGCCAACAGACCTTCGATGACGGTCTCGGCGTTGAAGACGCGCGACACGTCGCCCTTCGAGGCACCGATCGAACGCAGGATGCCGATCTCCTTGCGGCGCTCGAGGACCGAGATGTAGGTGATGATCGCGATCATGATCGAGGAGACCACGAGAGAGATCGACACGAAGGCGATGAGCAGCCAGGAGATGATGTCGACGATCTTGGTCACCGAGCTCATGAGCGCACCCATGACGTCGGAGTAGGTGATGACCTTGTCGGTCGCGCCCGCCGCCTTGTTGTCGGCGTTGTAGGCGTCGAGGGCGGCCTTCACCTTGTCCTTGTCCGCGAAGGACTTGGGGTAGATCGAGATGTTCGACGGAGAAGCAATGTCCGCCCAGCCCAGGTTCCTCAGGTTCGTGTCCAGGGTCGGGACGTTCGTGGAGAACATGGTCGCCATGAGGGCGGCGAGGGACTTCTCGTCCAGGTTGGAGTGGAAAGCATCGGCGAATGCCTGCGGGTCCATGGAGAAGGCGCTCGACATGTTGGTGGCGAACTGCTCCATGGTGGCACCGATCTGGTTGCCGATCGTGGTTGACAGCTGCGTCATCATCGAGGTCATCGCGTTCGTCATGGCTTCCTGCATGACCTGGCCGATGACGGCGCTCACGCCCTGCGTGAGGGTGGTGCCCAGCTGGGCGGCGATCTGTGTGGAGATCGCGTTCATGACCTGGGTGGACACGTCGGTGCCGATCTGGGCCAGGGCCGGGTCGTCCCCGAGAGCCTTCGTCAGGTTCGCGGCGAGTTTTTGGGAGTCGACGACCTGGTCGGAGGAGACGGCCGCTCGCAGCTGCTCCATCACCTGGGGCTGGGAGAAATAGGCCGAGGCCAGGGTCGCGAAGTCCGTCGAGCCTCCCGCCTCGATCTGCTCGCGGGCGTAGTCCTGGAACCCTTGGGCGATCTGCGAGGCTTGCGCGCTCAGGTAGTCGGCGGCGCCGTCCTTGACGGCTCCGTCGGCCAGGGCCGAGCGGATAATCGTCGGGAAGTCGACGTTGGCCAGCTGCGGCAGGTCCTTGCTCAGTTCCCCGAAGTCGAGGCCGGACAGATTAAAGGTCATGCCCGACTGCGCGCCGGACTGTGCGCCTGACTGTGCGGCGAGGGCCGACAGGTCGATGGTGGACAGGTCTAGGCCCGACATGTCGAGGTTGGAGAAGTCGAGGCCGGAGAGGTCCATGCCGGAAAAGTCCAGGCCCGACAGGTCCATCTGCATTTTGTCGGGGTCGATCTGGAAGGCGGCGGAGAGCTTGGACTCGTCGATGGTGAACAGGGAGGACATGTCGAAGCCGCCGGACTGGCTCTTCTGGTTGTCGGCCAGTTCCTTGAAGGTCTTGCCGGTGAACACGTCGACGTCGGGCTTGGCGCGCTGGGCCTTGACGATCGGGCTGGCGGCCGCCTCCTCGATGATCTGGTAGGTCAGGGCAGGCGTGTAGGCGATGCCTTGACGCAGGGCACCGCCCTTGTCGGAGTTGGGCTTGACGATGCCGGAGATCGTCAGCTGCTGGCCGCCGTCCACGAGCTTCTTCATGAAGTCCGCGTCGGAGGAGCGGTCGGTCCACACCTTGTAGGTGTCGTCCCACGTGTACTTGTCGAAGGCGTTGACGCGGCGGAAGGTGGTGCCCAGGATCGTGGAGTAGTCGTAGGTGGCGGTGCTCGCCCCCGATTGGGTGTCCGACTGCGCGCCGGACTGGCTCTTGCCCGTGAGAGCACCCTGATAGTACTGACGCATCAGGTCATCGAATTCCTTGTGGTTCTTCAGGCCAAGCGTGTATTCGAAGAGGTTGGGGATATTGCCGTCCTCGTCGAGGACGAGGACCACCTGGTTCGCGCCGGTCGGCCAGGAGCCGGCGACCACGTCGTACGCGGAGGTGTACAGCGAGGTCGTGGCGGGCATCTGGTAGAAGGCGTTGGTGACCATCATCGAGGAGAATGCCCCCGATCCGAAGCCTGTCTCCATCTGCTTCATCGACTGGTCGGGGCTAACCTGCACGGTCTCCTTGGACGTGTCGGACTGGTAGATCTGCGGGACGATGTCGTAGTCGTATTCGATCGCGTTGACCATCGAGTTGATGTCGCCGCCGTTGTTGTCCAGATAGGTTTTCAGCGAGGCCAGGTCGTTCGTCTTCGCGTCGCGGATCGTGTCGGCGAAGGTGCGCAGCTTGGAGACGCCGACCTTGCCGTCGGGCGCGGGTTTGGAGTCCTGGGAGTCCGAGGCAGACACGGACAGCGCGGCGGTCATGTCGATGCCGGTCTTTTGGATTGTCAGCGGATACGCGCCCAGCGTCTCTTCTTCGGTCTTTGCGATGTATGCGTTCGTGCCGTTGGCCAGCGCGAGGATCGCGGCGATGCCGATGATGCCGATGGACCCCGCGAAGGAGGTCATGAGGGTGCGGCCCTTCTTCGTCATCAGGTTGTTGAAGGAAAGGGACAGGGCGGTCAGGAAGCCCATCGACGTGCGACGCGCGGGCTTGGCCTCGCGCCGGTCCTCGGGGGCGGGCACGAAGGGGTCGGAGTCGGCGACGATGCAGCCGTCGGCCAGCTCGACGATACGAGTCGCGTACTGGTGGGCCAGCTCGGGGTTGTGCGTGACCATGATGACGAGGCGGTCGCGGGCCACGTCGCGCAGCAGGTCCATGACCTGCACGCTCGTCTTGGAGTCGAGGGCGCCGGTCGGTTCGTCTGCCAGCAGGATCTCGGGGTCGTTGATGAGGGCGCGCGCGATGGCGACGCGCTGCATCTGGCCGCCCGACATCTGCGAGGGCTTCTTGTTGACGTGGTCCTTCAGGCCGACACGCTCAAGAGCGTCGAGGGCGCGCTTGCGGCGCTCGGAGCGGGAGACACCCGAGAGGGTCAGGGCCAGCTCGACGTTCGCGAGAACGCTCTGGTGCGGGATCAGGTTGTAGGCCTGGAAGACGAAGCCGATGCGATTGTTGCGGTAGGCGTCCCAGTCGCGCGCCTTGTAGTTTTTCGTCGAAATACCGTCGATGACGAGGTCGCCGCTCTGGAAGCGGTCGAGTCCACCGATGACGTTGAGCATCGTCGTCTTGCCGGAGCCGGACTGGCCCAGCACGGCCACAAACTCGTTATCGCGGAACGCCACGGAGACCTTGTTGAGCGCCACCTGCACGAGGTTGGCGGTCTGGTAGGCCTTGACGATCTCCTTGAGCTCTAGCACGCTTCATCCTCACATCTGCTGTTGATTGTGCCTACAAGTCTAGGCGAGCGGGCACTCGGCCCGACCGCCGCTGTTCACCCACTGGGCCCTGATCGTCCCCTGACCCGACCCTGACGACAGTTCCGCACGCCACAGTCCCTTGGTCGAAACCCCGCCCCGGCCTCGTTCATCGGGCCCACTCCCTGGAGGCAACAGACCAAGCGAGTAGACTGGTTCCATGACCGACCTCACCCAGATTCCCGTGCCCAACGAGGGTCCGATCGCCGACAAAGTTACGGAAATCTACGAGCGGTCCTTCCCGCCCGAGGAACAGGTCCCCCTTCCCGAGCTGGCGCAAAGCGCCACGCTCGACGAGGTCGATTTCCTTGCCTGGATCGATCCCTCCCTCCCCGCGGGCGAGGACGGGGCCGGCAACGTGGTCGCCCTGACCTTCTCCTTCGCCTTCCCCGACCTGTTCTACCTGGGCTTTCTCGCGGTGGACGGGCGCACGCGCAGCGCGGGATACGGCACGCGCATCCTCACCCACTTCCGCGAGCGCTACGGCGACGTGCCGCAGCTGCTCGAGATCGAGCCCCTCATTCGCGAGGCCGGGAACTACCAGCAGCGCGTGCGACGCCTGGCGTTCTACGAGCGCAACGGCTTTACGGTGACGAACATGCTCACGCACGAGGCCGGCCAGACCTACCGCGTCCTGGCGCGCGACGGCGTCGTCACCCCGCAGCGCCTGGAGGAGGCCCTCAACTCGGTGAGCGAGAACCCGGCTTACGCCTCGCGAGTGACGACGGACTGACGTCTGCACGCTCAGTGGCCGACGCCGCCGCTGGAGACCAGGAGGATCTCCTCGTTGTCGAGTCGCGCGAGAGCGCCTTCCAGTGCCGCCGAGGAGAAGATGCCCTCGTCGCGGGCTTGCAGGAGCGCGTCACGCTGGGCGTGGATCGCCTCCAGCGCCAGTTCACGGATCTGGTCGCGCGTGAAGGAGCGCTCAACCTCTTCCTCGCTCATATCGACGGTATCGCGCGCCTCGTCATCACCATCACCGGCTGCGTCCTGGAGGACGTCCGTGAGGACACGATCCGCGGCGCGCCCCACCCGCGCATGCTCGTCTATCGCCTCGTCAGTGAGCGCATGTCCCAGCCGGGACAGTGTGCGCGAGACGCCGGCGGAGAGCAGGGTCTGGCCGTCGACCTCGTGGATCGCCTGGGCGAGGGCCGTGTCAACCAGCGCGGAACCCATCACCTTCAGGAGCTTGCCGCGCTCCTCCTCTGAGATATCGCCCGTCGCCATCTTCGGCTTGACGATGCGGATGAGGGCGGGCAAGGTCAGACCCTGGATGACGAGAGCGCCGGCCGCGATGAACAGCGCGATCGAAAGCAGGAACGCACGCATCGGGGCGTGCGTCGAGATTGTCTGCGCGGCCGCCAGGGTGATGGCACCACGCATACCCGCCCACACGATGACGCTGCCCTCGCGCGGACCCAGCGGCTCGTTCTCGAAGTAATCCAGGTCGGAACCGCGCATGGCGTTGCGGCGCGCGCGCCGCTTGAGGCGTCGGCGATAGTGGGCGAGCGCGTTCTCCCAGTGCTCGGGGCTCAGGTCGCGGGCCTCGAGCATGTCAGCGTCGACTTCACTCGCCTCGTGCATGCGCTTTTCGAAGCGTTCGATGCGCGCGGCCTCGGCCTCGTAGCGGCGCTGACGGCGCTTGTGCCGGTGGTCCAGCCAGGCGAGCATGAACGCGATGAACACGGCGCGAATCACCATGATGAGCGCGCCGAGCGTGACGGCGAGGAACGCGGCGAAGGCCAGACCTCCGGAGAACGCGGCGGTCTCCTCGACGATGCCGAAGGCCTGCAGGCCCATCGTCAGGAAGATCCCGCTCTCCAGGACGAGGGTCATGGTCTGCCAGTTCTGCTGAGAGAAACGTCGGTTCGTCGCCGAGATCGTGGCGGCGCGTCGGCGCGAGACGACGAGGCCGGCGACGACGGCCGCGACGAGGCCGGATCCTCCCAGGTGCTCGGCGGGGACCGATGCGATGAAGGGCATCGCGAAGGAGAAAACCGTGTCGGCCGAGGGATCCTTGACGAGGGCGCGCAGACGCACGCCGACCTCGCCGACGACCCAGCCAATACCCGCGGCGATACCGAGGGCGATGGCGACCTTACCGATGAGCGGGCCCGGGTGGAGGGCGTGTTCGTCGGCGGCCAGGCCGGCGCTCATCGCTGCGGAGAGCATGACCAGCGAGGTCGCGTCGTTAAAGAGCCCCTCGCCTTCGAGGACCGTGATGATGCGGTGGGAGACACCCGAGCGTTTCGCGATCGAGATGGCGACCGCGTCGGTCGGCGACAGGACCGCGCCCAGCGCGACACCCCAGGGCAGGGAGATCGCGGGGACCAGCCAGTTGATGACGAAGCCGACCGCGAAGGCGGACAGGAACACGAGGGGAATCGCGAGCATCGCGACGGCCTGCATCTCGCGCCGGAAGTCCATGGTCGGCATACGCACGGCCGCCGAGAACAGCAGGGGCGGCAGCACCATCTCGAGGATGATGTTCGGCTCAATCTCGATGGCCCCCACCTGCGGCAGGAACCCGATCACCAGGCCAACGACCAGCAGGATCAGGGGGGATGCCACGCCCACCTTCGGGGCGATGAATTGGCAGGCCACGATGATGAGCATTCCGGCCACGGCAATAAGAAGGGGTTCCACAGGTCAATTGTATTGCGAGCAACCCCACCAGCGCCGTTGCCATCTCACTACAGCGGCTACGCGCGCCGCGAACTCGCGCGGCGTACCACGCCCCGCCCGCATGGCCTCGACACCATCCCCGAATGTCAAACAGACCCACACGATCAGAGCACGTTGTACAATCGACGCATCGTTTCAAGGAGGTTCTCATGACCGCTTACAACCACTCGTCGGGGTACACCTACGGCACCGATGCCGTCCCCACATCCCCGCTCACACTCGAGGATCTACGCCAGATCGAGGCCGCCGCACACGTCCAGCCCGGTGACGCAGAGCTGCTCTCACGAGCAGAACCCATCCTGGCGCCACACGCTATGGAAATGGTCGACACGTGGCGCGGAATTCTGGCTCAAAAGACGTATCTGGCAGCACATTCCGCGCACCCGGACGGGCAGCCAAACCCCGAGTACGCGCAGGCGTCAAAGCCGCGCTTCGCCCAGTGGATCATCGACATGTGCACGCGCGAGCGTGACCAGGCGTGGTTGGACTACCAGTACCTGATCGGCGCACGGCACATGTCCGCAGCGAAGAACGCGGCGGATGGGGCGGACTCGACACCATTCGTGCCCCTGCGCTACGTGCTCGCCTTCATCGCGCCCACTGTGGAGGTCGGTCACCGTCTCCTCGCGGAGGGCTTCGAGGGTGACGAACTGAGCGCCGTCCGTGATGCCTGGACTCGCGCTGTGACTGTCGCCGTGACAGTGTGGGCGTATGCCTACCGAGAGCACCCCGAGCAGTTCTGATCCGGCACTCGCCACCTACGACTCCCCCATCGGCAGCCTCACGCTGGCCGCGCGGGGCGGTGCGCTCATCGGCTTGTGGGGGGCCGGGCAGCGTTTCTTCGGCTCCCCCTACGGCATCGACGAGGCCGTGGCGCGCTCCGCGCTCGACCTAACCTCGCCCGTTTCCCGGGATGTTATCCTCGCCGAGGCCGGGTGGGGCGAGGCGGACGCGCGGGCTCTGGGCGCGGCGATGTCCTGGCTCGACGGATACTTCGCGGGCGAGGCCCCCTCCCCCGCCACCGTTCGTCTCGCGCCTGCGGGCACGGACTTTCAAAAGCGCGTGTGGGAGGCGATGGACGCTATCCCCTACGGCGCGACGCACACGTACGGGCATCTCGCGGCCACGATGCGGGGCGCGGGCATCCCCGCGTCAGCCCAGGCGGTCGGCGGAGCGGTCGGACGCAATCCCCTGCTGCTCATTCGCCCCTGCCACCGTGTTGTGGCCGCGGACGGCCCGGGCGGCTACGCGGCCGGAGCGGAGGCGAAAGCATGGCTGCTTGCGCACGAGGCAGCCACGGCCTCGTCGGTCAGCTGACTCAGCCGTTCGCCCGGTCTGCCTCAATCGCCTGCTCGACCAGGGCCTCATCGACGGGCAGAGCCTCGCGCGCGTAGGCGGCGGCGTCGTCCTGGGTGTCGGCGATCTGCTCGGCGATCGAGTCGGCCTCGCGGCGCAGCTCGGCCCCGTCAACGACCGAGGCCTGGGCGAGGGTGCGGGCCTGGGCGCGGTGCTCGTCCGTGTACTCCAGGTCGTCGGCGTGCTTGCGCACGAGGACGCGGATGAGCTTGCGGCGCAGGTTCTCCTCGCGCAGGACGGCGGAGCGCTCGCGCAGCCAGCCGACCGCAAGGACGACGAGGAGGGCGACGCCCAGCCAGCCGATGATCGGGTACATGCCGCCGATCAGCTTCTTGAAGCCCATGAGCGAGGCCGCGTAGCCCACGGCGACGACACCGACGAGGACGATGCGCATGCGCGCCGTCGAGCCGCCCGAGAAGCGGCGCGCCGTCGAGTAGAAGAGAGAAAAGACCGTGTTGTAGATGAGCGCGAAAATGATCAGCGTGTAGACGAAGGCGAAGGCCGGGTGGATAGAGCGCGCGATCTCGAGGGCGGGAACGTTCACGTCCCAGACGCGATCCATGTTCAGGTACAGGCACAGGGCGTCCGCGCCGATGACGAGAGCGATGATGGTTCCGCCGATGCGCCCGGCGCGGCGGGCCTCGCCGATGCGCAGCACCGAGCCACCGAGCACGAAGGCCATCGCGATGCCGTTGACGACGCACAGCGCGAAGTAGTTGATCGTGGAGAGCCACAGGCCCGGCAGCGCCGGGGTGACCTGGGTGGCGGCGGCGTTGAGTTCGGCGACGCCCGGGTGCGGGGTGGCCAGCGAATAGATGGTGAGGATCGTGATCGCGACGATGATCATGGGCGTGAAGACGCCGATCACCTTCATGATCCGGTCGAAGTCCAGGAAGGCCGTGAGAACAACCAGAACCGCGCACAGAGCGCTGCCCGCCCACGCGGGTAGACCGAACTGCTGCTCGAGGTTCGCGCCCGCGCCCGCGAGCATCACGAATCCCATCGCGAAGCCCGAGAAGACGAGCACGACGTCGATGACGCGGCGCAGCGCCGGGTGGGTGATGCGTTCGAATACCTCGTCGTGGTGGCCGGATCGGTAGTAGGAGCCCAGCTGGAGCGCGACGACGCCGAAGACGACGTTGAGGACGCCCAGGACCGCGATGCCGATCAGGCCCTTCGCGCCAAAGGACAGGAAGTACTGGAGCAGGTCCTGGCCACTCGCCAGGCCCGCGCCGATGACGACTCCCACATAGGCGAAGGCGACAGAGAGGTACTTCTTGGACATAGGGTCCTTCCGATTGCGAACGTTTCACGAGGCCGGGGCCTCGTTCCACGGTAGACGCTCGGCTGTGAGCGCGGCACGTCCGTGGGAAATTGTTCACGCTCAGGAAGGTTCATCCAGACACAGGTGTGTACACAAAGTACTAAACTGACACTATGAACACACTTGCCACAACCCTATCGACTCGGGAGCTGCGCGCAAACCTCTCCGACGTCCTCGGACGAGCTTCCTACGGCGGCGAACGAATTGGAGTGACGAAAAACGGCCGCCTCACTGCGATCGTGATCGGCGTCGACGACTTGTTAGCCCTGGAACAACTCGAGGACGCGCACGATCTCGCGGCCTTCCGGGAGGCAAAGCGCAACGACGACGGGCAGCGCGTGAGCCTGGCCGACCTGCGCGCTGAGCTCAACGACTAGCGATGTACCGCATCGCTAGTAGCGTCACTTGCCTTCGAGGAGCTGGATCGGCGGGCGCGGCACCTGCATCGCGTTGATCGGGGCATCAGGATCCGCGTAACCGAGGGCGAATCCGGTGATGAACCGGTAGCCTTCGGGGATCTCAAATTCGGCTTCGACGGGCTCGCGCCAGGTGGCAAGGATGCCGACCGGGCAGGAGTCGATGCCGCGCGACTTGGCGGACAGGAACAGGGTCTGGAGCATGAGGCCAGCATCCATGGCGCTCCACGGGAGCATGTCCTCGTGGACGAAAACGAAGCCCATGACGGGAGCGTCGAATGCCGTCACGTTGCGTCGGTTCACTCGGTTGCGCCCCTCGATGTCGGCGCGCTCGATACCGTGGATGCCGTAGAGGAGCTTCGCGACCTCGATCTGAGCGGGTCGCACCTCGTCCGGGTAACGCTTGCGCACCGGGAAGTCGCCGTCCGGAACGGGAATCTCGACGTCCGGGTCCTCAGCCTTGCGGGCGTGGGCGGCGATCTCCTCGTCGAAGAGACGGCCGTAGTGCTGACGCAGGCGAGCGGCGCGCTCGCCCGTGGCCAGGGCGACGCGGAAGGCGCGCGTGTTGGACCAGGACGGCGCGGTCGTCGCGTCGGCGAGGATCGCGTCGAGGACCTCGGCAGGGATCTCCTGGTCTGTAAAGGCGCGCGTGGAGCGGCGCGAGGCGGTCAGGGTGGAAAAGTCGTTCGTCTCAGCGTTGAGTGTCATGCGCCCAGGCTAACCCGGCCCGACGCTCCCGATCCACCCGGCCCGCCCACCGGACGGCCGTCGATTTGCCAGCTAGTGATCCCCATAGTGCGTTCGACATGAAATGATCTCGACTCGATCATCACGCACGCGATAGACAAGACGATTTGCCGCATCAATACGGCGTGACCACCACCCCGAGTAACGCCCCTTCAACGGTTCAGCCTTACCAATTCCAGTATCTTGCCCGTTCCTGGCAATGTCACGCAGTAGTGCATTGATGCGCTTCAGTGTCTTTCGATCCTGAGTCTGCCACCACAGATAGTCCTCCCAGGCCTCGGAGGCCCAGACAAGGTCACGCATCCTCGATCAGCTCTCGCGAGATACCACGCCCGGCCTCCAGCTCCGCAATACCGCGGTCAAGATGAGCGAGGTTGGCCCGCGAGTAGAATCCATCAACCTCCAAAACGAAGGGAATCCGCTGTTCCCGCGCCACCTTCTTCGCAAAGATCGTGAACGCGGTATTCATAGAGAGACCCATTTCTTTGCAGGCACGCTCCATCGCGGCCTTATCCTCAGCATCGAGTCGAACAGTCACCGTAGCGGTCGCCATGCAACACCTCCACAATCAGCATATCGATAGCGATATGCTATCAGATTGACATCATAATGAAGACTTTGAGAGCGCCCTCTACCCAGAGCATGCAGAAGTACTGGCCTTACCGGGCCAGGGCCTGCTCGAAGGCCACCACGTCCTCCTCGGGGGTCGCCCACGAGGTGCCGATGCGCGCGAGGTAGCGGCCGTCGGGCAGGGTCTCCCAGATGCTGTAGCGCACCTTGTCCGACAGGCGCTCATGCCCGGCCTGGTCGAGGGCCACGAAGGTCAGGTTGGTCGGCGAGTCCATGGTGACGACGTAGCCGGCACGCTTGAGGGCCTCGCGGATACGCGCGGTCGCTGTGACGGCGGGCTCGCCGATCGTCAGGTAGAGGCCGTCCTCGAAGAGCGCCTCGAACTGCACGCCGAGGAGGCGCCCCTTCGCCAGGAGCGCGCCGTGCTGCTTCATCTGGGTGACGAACTGGCGGATCGAGCCACGCTCGGGGATGACCACGGCCTCGCCGAAGAGGGAGCCGCACTTGGTGCCGCCGATGTAGAAGACGTCGGTGAGGCGCGCCAGGTCGGCGAGCGTCACGTCGTTGGCGGGCGAGGCCAGCGCGTAGGCGAGGCGCGCGCCGTCGACGAAGAGCTTGAGGTCACGCTCGCGACACACGGCGGAGAGCTCCTCGAGCTCGCGCAGGGAGTAGAGGGTGCCGTACTCGGTGGGCTGCGAAATATAGACGAGGGCGGGGGCGATCATGTGGTCACGCGCGCCGTCACCCTCCCACGCAGAGCAGATGCGTTCGACGTCGGCGGCGTTGATCTTGCCCTCAACGGCGGGGGTGTCGAGGATCTTGTGGCCGCCGCGCTCGACGATGCCGGCCTCGTGCATGTTGATGTGGCCGGTGTTGGGGGCGATGACGCCCTGCCATGGCAGGAGGATCGCGTCGATGACGGTCGCGTTCGTCTGCGTGCCGCCGACCAGGAAGTACACGTCAGCGTCGGGGGCTTGGCAGGCCTCGCGGATCAGGTCGCGGGCGCGCTCGCAGTGCTCGTCAGTGCCGTAGCCAGAGGACTGTTCCATGTTGGTGGCGACGAGGGCATCGAGCACCCGAGCGTGCGCGCCCTCCTGGTAGTCGCTGGAGAAGTTCGGCAGCGTGGCAGAAAAAGTCATTGGGCCATTATTCCACGCAGCGCCGTGCTTAGAGGCCAAACAGATCTGCGTGGGTTCCCGTCCGCGTGAGAGTCAAAACCAGGCGCTCGCCATCCACGTAATAGATCAGCAACCAGTCGGGCTGAACATGACACTCACGATGCCCCCGCCACTCACCTCCGAGAGAATGATCCCGATGCGCGACAGCAAGCTCCCGGCCTGCAGCCAACGTTCGAATAACCTCATCCAGACGATTCATATCGAGCCCGCGCTTCATCGCACGCTTGTAGTCGCGCTTAAACGTCGTTGTCCAAACGACTTTCAGAGACATTAGCGCTTCAACTCCGCCAGAGCGTCTTCAACGTTCAGAGCCTCGATAGAAGGATCGGAGGCTAGCTGCTCCGCTTCCAACATCGCCAAGACAGTCTCACGCTGCTGCTCATTCAGACGCAGATCGAAGGGCATTCCACCCACCCGCACGCTCTGACGCAGGAAAGCGTTCACAGCGGACGTCAGATTCATGCCGAGCTCCGCGTAGATCGCTTCGACCTCACGCTTAAGATCCGCATCCATGCGCACACTAAAATTCACCGTTGCCATGCGAGAACCTCCTTCTGCATGTCATTATACATACATAACCTCTATCAAGACATGCACTTAAGGCGCAGTGAAGGGCTATCTCATGTCGACACACGACAGCACAATGAACCGGGACTCGCAGGCCTATTGGAACAAGCGGGCCGCGACGTTCACAAGAGACGCGACCATCGACTACGAGCGCTGGATCCTGGATCTCCTCGCGCTCGAAGATGGTGATGAGGTCCTCGACATGGGGTGTGCGACGGGCACGCTCGCCGTCCCCCTCGCCCGCGCCGGGCACCGCATCCACGGCTGCGACTTCGCCGAGGCCATGCTGGCCATCCTCAACGAGCGCGCGACCGCCGACAAACTGCCGATCACCTCCCACTTGCTCGCCTGGGAGGACGACTGGGAGGAGGCGGGCCTGGGCGAGAACAGCGTGGACGTCGCCTTCGCATCACGCTCCCTCATGAGCGGGGACGTGTCCGCTTGCGTACGCAAGCTCGACGCGGCGGCCCGCTCACGCGCGGCGGTCGTCGTGCCCGACAGCCTGCTCCCCTCCCGCGACCCGCGCCTGCTCACCTACCTGGGACGCTCGGCGAGGCGCCCACGCGTCGTCCGCGACGTGAGCCGCGCGCTCGCATCCCTGGGGCGGATCCCGGTTTTCGCGACCACACGGACCTTCCGCCCGATGCGTTTTTCTTCCTTCGACGAGGCCCGCTCAGACCTTCGTCGCCTGGCCGGTCCGAAGCCCTTCACCGCGCGCGAGCAGCGACTTTTCGACGCGTACGCGGCGCAACACTTCGTACGCGAGGCTCCCACTGATCCCTCTGAGACGACAGAGGGGCACTGGGTCCTGGACTACCTCCTGCCCGTCACCTGGGTGTTTATCGGCTGGCACACCGACGGGAGCGAGTGGGCGTAGGGAGCCCCGACCTCGTTCTTCTTAGTCCGCGTCCGGGCGGCGCCTGCGCGCCTTGACCTCCGAGCGCCTCTTCTTGTCGGCGAGGCGGCGCAGCTTAGACGCGCGCGTCGGCTTCGTGGCGCGCCTAGGAACGGGAGGGACGAGGGCCGAGCGTAGGACTTCGGCAAGACGCTCGCGCGCGGCGGCGCGGTTGCGGCGCTGGGAACGGGTCTCGGCGGCCGTGATCGTGAGGATGGTTCCACTCAGGCGATCCCCGAGAACAGACAGGGCGCGCTCGCGCTGCTTGTCATTCAGAGCGGTCGTCGTCGCCAGATCCAGGCTGAGCTGCACGCGCGAGTCCGCCGTATTGACGCCCTGGCCACCCGGACCCGAGGCGTGGGAGAAGCGTTCGACCAGCTCCCCCGCGGGCACGACGAGGCCGCGCGGGCAGCCGGGGCCGGGAGGGATGCGCAGATCGTCCATGGGACCAGTGTGCCACCGGCGAGCCGAGGCGGAGCGCCATACCCCGCCCGGGCCTCGTCAGTCGAGCAGGGAGGTGACGCGTGCTTTCAGGTCGGGCAGCACGTTGGCGGCGAACCAGGGGTTCTTCTTCATCCACATCTGGTTGCGCGGCGAGGGGTGGACCAGCGGAAAATATGTGGGCAGGTAGCGCTTGTAGTCGCGCACCGCGTCGGTCAGCGAGGCCGAAGACTTCAGACCGAGGTAGCGCCTGGTGGCGTACGCACCGACAAGGATCGTCATCTCGAGCTTCGGCATGAGTTCGAGCAGGCGCGGGTGCCACGTGTCGGCGAAGTCCTTGCGCGGAGGCAGGTCGCCGCTCTTTCCCGTGCCCGGGAAGTAGAAGTCCATGGGGACAATCGCGAGCTTCCCGGACTCGTAGAAGGTGTCCCTATCGACGCCCATCCAGTCGCGCAGACGGTCGCCGCTGCGGTCGTTCCACACGATGCCGGTCTCTTCGGCGATGCGCCCGGGCGCCTGCCCGACGATCATGATGCGACACTGAGGCCCCGCGTAGAACAGCGGCCCCACGCCTCGCTTCGTGAACGAGGCGTTGGCCGGGTCTGCGGCGATCTCCTCGGCGATTGCGCGGACGGCCGGGTCGGTGATCTCAGGTGTCATAAACCCAGGATATGCCACCCCGCGAGCGCGAAACCCCCGGCGACTGACAGCTCACACGCCACGGATGCGGAGTTTCCCACGCAGCACCGTCCCCTTATGCGAGCTTATAAGCGTTCCTCTGCCAAATTCCGCATGCAATTCCCCTAGCATCCATTGAAACAATGCCCCATAAGCCTTGGAATCCCAACGATTACGATTCAAATCTCGAAAGACTAGCGCGGGAATTGCATGCGAAATTGGCGGGGAAACGCAGCACAGAGCCGACCACGCTCGCGCCGGGCGATTGGCAACCTGACGTCAGTCCGAGGATCCGGCGCGGGCGATATCGGAGCTCGTACCCGGCGCGAGATCACCGCGCTCGACTGCAGCCTCACGCGCTTTCTTTTCCAGCCTGCCCAGCTCGGCCACGGTGTAGCTGAGGTGAGAAACCCCCTTTTCCAGGCTTTGTCCCAGCTTCTTCTGATCTTTCTCTTTCGTTCCCTTCAAGGCATCAATCGTGCGCTTATCCGCGTCGATCGCGCGCTCCAAGCGCGCCTTCAACTCCTCGATGACTCTCAGCGCCTGCGCCGGGCTTTCCTCAAGAAGCACCGAACACTGGGCGAGCCAGTCGACACACCCTCGCTTCACTTGTTCGGCGTAGTCCTTGCTCAGCACTCCCACCAGCGTCGCACCGCTGGCCGCAGTCGTCAGCCCGATAACTGCCCCGCCGCCCGTAATGATGGCGGTACCACCAGCCATACCGAGGCCTCCCGCAGCAAGGGAACCACCGCCTACCCACGCGAGGCTCGCACTCGTCAGCGCAGCACCGCTCAGTCCAACCACGGCCTCGCCGGCTAGGACGGTCGCGATCGCGGGAGCTGCCACGGCCGCCACCCCACCCGTGGCGACGGTGGCCGCAACAGCAACCGCGCCACGCACCGCCCACTTCGTATAGGTGCCCGACAGCCAACGGTCATATGACTGCTGCGCACCCTTCAGGCGCTTGAGTAGCGCCGCATCGATGACATCCTGTTCAGCCACGAAGACATCGGTCAGCCATGTCTGGGACAGCGAGAGGCCGCGTTCGGCAGCGTAGGGCTGGTAGCCCAGCAGATTCTGGGCGATGACGAGGCGGACTAGCTCCCCACCCTCTCCCGAACAAGTACCCCGAAGCTCGCGGTAGGCCTCGGCGGACTCCAGAAAGTAGCTACCCTGGCCCGCATCAGCGGTAATTTCTTGCCTGCGCTTCCGCGCGCCGATCTGGATTTCCTTGCGGGCGCGTTTGTCCTCCTTATTCTCACGTTGACAGTCATCCTCGAGCCAGACCATGAGAAGCGAATCCAGCACGCGCTGCACGTCCTGCCCTAGCGGCGCATAGACGGCGACTTCTGCACGCTTTTTACTCTTCTGATACTGCTCCCACCAGGCCTCCACATCCTCGTAGATGTAGGAGCTGTCGGCCCGAAGGGCGAAAGCAAAACGGCCAATCCCGGCGTAGTTGAGGCGCATGAAGAACAGGGGGACCGCTCCCACCCCACCACTGGCAGTGCCTTCCGCCACCGTGCGAACCGCGGCGATGGCAGTGTTAACGACCACGAAGGAACCCGAGGCAACGGTCAGCATGCGCGTGAGCGCACGGCTGTTGAGAGGCAGGAATCGCGAGGGATTGATGCGCGCCAGATCCTTGACGCTGGACACGTCGCAGCGCTTCAACTCGTCGACGAACCGAGTGATCGTGTAGAAGCCACGAACAATGCACTCATTCGCGAGAACAGCGGGAACCTGCGTCAGGATTTGCTCCGCCAGGCCAACCTCCGTCCGCAGATCAAAGCGCAGAGGGTTTCCGTCCTCATCCTTCAGTAGGGTGCCGTTGAATGCTTTGGAAATCCACTGCGACAGCGTCCGTATCTTGCCCTCATAACCGATGGACAAGTCACGGAAGAATGGCAGGGACGAGGCCTCCTTCAGGAATGATAGGAGAGGCCCGGGGATTCCGGTGCCCGCGCCAGGGGTCGAGCTCGAGCCCGCCATGTCGCTGATGAGGTGGAGCACCCAGTTGAGGGTGCCGTAGAGGAGCTTCTCCTCAGTATTCCTGCCGAAGAGCATACCGTTCTTGAGCGCCTCGACGGGCAGGTCGACAATCAGGAAGCTCCCATCCGTCGTGGTTCCAAACCCTTTGCCCGTGAATTGCATGAGGATGGAGCACACGAGCCCCACGGGCGAGGGGTGATGCGAGAAATCGCGGAGGTGATGCTGGAGGCCACCACCAAAGACATCGGTGAGCTTGTCTCCCGCGAATGGGAAGTTCTGTTCCAAGAAGCGGATAGCGTCTGCGATGCTCGGATCCTCTTTCTTGAGTCCTACGCGCTGAGCTGCTTCGATAACGATTTTCTCGATCTTCTCGGACCCGAACTTGCGCGCGTCCGCCAGGTTGAAGTCCTTTTGCCACAGGACACTGAGGGCTCCCATGAGAGTGCCGCTCGCTGCGGCAAAAACGTAATCTCTGGCTTGTGCGCGCGAGGTGTTGGGATCAAATTCGAACGCTTCGGCCTCGTCCGCCTCGCCACCCTCACTCAGGCTGACCTCATACGTCCCCTCGACCCGAACGTCCGTCAGTTGAGGAAGGGATGTTTCAGAAAACACCAGACGCTCGTTGTCGCCACGACGGATCAGGTCCCGGGTCATGTTTGCTCCCATGCAACTCACAATAGATACCGGGAGACTATCAAGGTAACCATCTGCACGTATCGACTCTCACTCACCACTTCCCTACTCCTCTCCACTCTGCCCCTCCACCAAATTCCGCATGCAATTCCCCAACCGGCCATTTCAGCACCCTCCCAGAAACCGCGGAATTTCAACGATCACAATTCAAACTCTGAAAGATCTGCGGGGGAATTGCATGCGAAATTGGTGGGGAAGGACGTGCGAGGTTCAGGGGAAACGACAAGGGGACGGCGGGGGAACCATAAAGAAACGGCAAGGACGATGACGCGGGAATCACCACACTAATTGGTAGCGGTACATCAAGCGGGCATAGAGTGGACCGCATGAGGACAGCAGAACGCATGACGACGAACGGGACGAGGCGCAGCCAGTGACAACACGACTCGTACGACAAACCAATAGGTTCCGCATCACCGCCATCATCGCGCTGTGCCTGCTCGCCCTCGCGGGGGTCACGGCGTTCGCGCTCAACCGCTCGGGCAACGGACAGAAAGACCCCACGGCCATTGCCTATGAAGAGGACGAGGACCCCCTGCCCGAGGGCGTCGCCTCACTCATGGACACGGCCAAGTCTCTGCACGGCACGATCGACACGATCACCTACGAGCAGAGCTATGAGGGGACGACTTACACCAAGCAGGCCTACGTGTACGTTCCCGCGTCCTACGCCTCGGACACACCCGCGAACGTCCTCTATCTGACGCACGGCTGGTGGGGGAACGCCGCCGGTCTGGCTGACGGCGTTGCGCCCGTCGTCGACGAGCTGGAGACCGCCGGCAAGGCTGCACCGACGCTGGTCGTTTTCGCGACCTACTATCCGGATCGGTCCTTCGCGACGGACGACTACGAGGAGGACTACACCCTCAATCGCTTCTTCGCGACGAGCGAGATCGATACCCTGATCGACACCGTCGAGTCTCGCTACACCACGTTCGCCCGCGGCGACACGTCCGACCAGTCGCTGCGAGCCTCGCGCAAGCACCGCGCATTCGGCGGTTTCTCGATGGGCGCGACGACCACGTGGGATGTTTTTGCTTTGCGTCCGCAGTACTTCTACGGGTATATGCCGATGGCCGGTGAGTCGTGGATCGGGCGCGAGGAGGACGCGGATTCCCCGCGCATCGCCGAGCTGGTGACCGCCGGCGTCGAGCGCGCCCACTACGGGCCACGCGACTTCCTCATTCTCGCGTCGGTCGGCTCGGAGGACCCAGCCCTGTGGGATATGACCCCGCAGATTGATGAGCTCCGCGAGGACTATCCCGACGTCATGACCGAGGACAGCCTGCAGCTGTGGATCGACGACGGCGAAACCCACTCAATGACCTCGATCGCCAACCAGGTCGAGCACAACTTACCGCTGCTTTTCCCGGGCAAGTAGGGCGCACCGCCCACGCGGCGTGAGCGCGACACACGCAGCCCCGGCCTCGTTCCTTTTCTCAGGGACGAGGCCGGGGCTGGCTTGCAGATCAGAGGGTCTTATGCGCGGGGCTGGCGCTCCGCCCACTCGCCGAGGCTCACGCGCGGACCCGTGAAGAACGGGGTGTCCTCGCGTACGTAGAGGCGCGCCTCGGTGTAGCGCTGGGCGTGCATGACACCCTCGAGGCGATCCAGGGTGTCGGCCTCGAAAGCGAGCACCCACTCGTAGTCGGAGAAGCCGAAGGCCGACAGGGTTGAGCCCTTGACGTCCGGGTACTGCGCGAAGCCGTTGCGGCCGTGTTCAGCCATGATGCGGGCGCGCTCTTCGGGGGCCTTGAGGTACCAGTCGTAGGAGCGCACGAAGGGGTAGACCATCGCCCAGTCGCGGGGGGCGACGCCGCCGAAGCAGGCGGGAATGTGGCGCTTGTTGAACTCGGCGGGGGTGTGCAGGCCCATGCAGGACCACACCGGGTCGAGGAACTTGCCGAGCGCGCTGGCACGCAGGCGGTGGTAGGCGTCCTGCAGGACCTCGGGGTCGTCGTCGAGCCACCAGACCATCAGGTCCGCCTCGGCGCGGAAGCCGGACACGTCGTAGAAGCCGCGGATTTCCGCTCCCGCGCCCTTCACGTAGTCCAGGGATTCGGCGATGATGCGGCCGCGCTCGCCATCGTCGGCGGGCAGGGACTCACCGAGCGCAAACACGGAGTAGAGGGCATAGTGCTGCTTGTTGTTGACCTCGTCGAAGTCAATATCGGTCGCGTCGCGCGGGTCGGTGACGCGGACGTGAGCGGCATGCGAGTGGGGCGTCGCCTCGGTGCCCGCGTGGCGGGCCTGGTG
>ERZ773234.92-NODE-92-length-26886-cov-8.154225_pt1 | contig 26886 bp, 40 predicted proteins | sample MGYA00580523_ERZ773234 | MGnify/ENA primary metagenome ERZ773234 (study PRJEB29015, sample SAMEA2738167) | human oral metagenome | biome: human oral; feature: human-associated habitat; material: saliva | place: China | collected 2262 ...
TAAAGGTCTTTTCTCCAAATAAGGTTCGATAATAATCATTCAAGGTATTGTAGGACTTCATACCCTTCATTATAGCAAAATTTAAAAACAGTTTCCATTAGAATTCCATTAGATACGGTTAGTTGATTTTACTATATTTTGGGTATGGTCATATATTGGTCAAATAAATAAAAACGTAGTCAATTACGTAGTCATTCGATTGCCTGTGCAGTTTAAAAAAATGAACTAAAAAAGTTATTTTTTATTACTTTTTTATTGACAATCACGGTATACCGTGATATAATATAATTAAGAAGGGAGGTAAGACCAATGAATAAAGAAGATTGGTTAAGGTTACTTGAAAAGGTCATAGACGACATACCTGAAACAGTAACCGCTATAGCTAGCCTAATAACTGCTTTAACAGTTTACAGGCAAACAAAAAAGCGTAAACCGAAAACCCGCAAAGGAAAAAGGTAAACGCTTGGAGAGTAGGAAAAAGCCCTTTCCTACTTCTCCATTTTATCATATAGAAAGAAGTTATACAATGGTTTATATAATCGCTACTTTCATAATTATTATCAATGTTTATTTATGGTTTAAAAACGAAAAGGAAAAGTAAAAAATGCGTAAAGAAATTACAGATCTATTGAATAGTGAAATCAGTACCAGCGCCATTTCAAAAGGGGCGGACGTTCCTTGGTCAACTGTATCGGATTTACGAAAAGGAAAAACTAACTTAGATAAGATGGCGCTATTGACTGCCGAAAAATTATTTTCATTCGCTCAATCAATTAATAAAGAGTAAAAGACAGTTTAAAGCTGTCTTTTTTATTGTCTATTACAATAGACAATTTCAAGAATTGCCGTTATAACAGAAAAGCCACTCTGGATTGAGTGGTTTTAAAATATACTGCTATCCTGTTTCATTTATTCGAACGATTGTCACGCGAAAAAGATCCTTGATTTAATCGTATTTCTATGACTTTATCTTAAACAATCACGCGAAAATCACGCGAAAGGCAACAAAAAAAAGCCCTCCCTAAATGGGAGGGAAAATACATTATATAGGAACTGCTTCGAGCACTTCGACACGTTTCAGTAAGTTTTGAAACACTTCCTTTGAAACGTAAGCTGTGCTGGCTTGGTGGCTAGTAAGGAAGTTATCGCCACCGTTGCGTAGTTTCTCATCAATCAGCGCGTCAAGTCCCAACTCAAGGTGCTTATTTTTTATATTGCTAGTCATTTGAGCTTGTAACGTTGAATAGGTAGCAAATGTTTGATAAGCAAACTCACTAGTCATATATTTGCTTAAATCAACCGCTGGCGCTGTTGGTGCCGGATTGTTTTCCAAAGCCTCCACGCGCTTTTCTAGCGGTCCTAAATCGAGCGTTTGGACCGTTGGGGCTGGCTTACTTTCCAGTGCTCGGACTGACAAAGTCAATGATTGTACTTGGCTTTCTAACGGACCCAGATCAACCGTTGTAGCTTGTGGCCGTGCTTCGAGTGCTTCGATCCGTGCGACTAGTGGCCCGTCATTGTACGCTTGTACAGTGTGGCCAGCGAGATAGTTTGCGATCTCGTCGCGTAAGCTGACCTTACCAAGCTCGACCACTTCTGTCGGCTGGTACTCATCGGTTGATTGCGTCACCTTGATAACAGTAGACTTATCAGATGGGAATACATAATTACCACAAGTGATTTCTACTTGATAGATACCGACTGGTAAGACCTTATTAATGTTAAATTTAACCTTATGGTCTGTGATCGTGCTGGTTAAACTGATCTTACCATTACGATTAGCAAGCGTGATCGTGGCTTCCTGTCCCTCAATTTCTGGTACTGGACTGTAATTTTCATCTATCAACTCGTAACCAAAGAGAGAGGCTGTATCGCCTTGCTTGACAACATCGCCCCCCTCGAATTGTCTTAAATTCGTTGAATTAATACGCATGGTTCACCGCCTTACGCAAACGATCCAAAACTATTGATACGCTTACCATTCTCCGATTGTCCGACTGCTACATATCTGCGATTACCAGATCCTGCGATGTATGTGATCCAGATATAGCCATCATTATCAATCCAGCCATCGTAATTGATAGCTTGATCTGCGGTATATACTGCTACGATCTCACCAGAGAGTCCTGCCGAAGCCCGTACATTGAGCGCAGACACTTCGACTGTAAATGTACCTGTTTCCTCGTTAAATGCGCTAGAATCAACTGTAAGAGGCTCTGATGGTTCAATAGCACTTACTTGTGCTGGTTGTCCATCAACTGGGAAGTAAAACCAGCCTACAATACCGTTAAAATCACGGGTGTTATATCGTGCTGGACCGCCGACATAAAGAGCATCTGCGTTACCATCAATGTTTTGTTCAATAGTGCGCATGGTATATCCGTCACTATCTTCGATGACTAGACCTGTGTGACCGTAAGGATGACCGTATAGATAAATCGTCTCTTGGACAAATACAGCACCAGCCCGTGGCTTGCTATCGAGATTTCCCTCTTGGTTGTATTCCACCTCATATCCAAGGTCACGGGCAGAATTAAGTAGATCAATCGCATTGCCCCAAAGCGCACGGCCAAAGAAATTGATAGAAATAGAGTTTGGTAGGTCCACGCACTGCGTACCGTATGCTCCATCGGCATCAGCTCCCACCCCTTGGTTTGCTAGGCTTTCTGCATATCCTAAAATATCATTTAAAGTAGCCATTACTGCTCCTTTCTAAAGTTAAAGGCTACTATCCAAAAATAGACAGTAGCCAGCAAAAATATACTAATCTTCGTGAGGTTCTTCATATTCGAGCGCACGAGTTGAGTCGCCCAATCCTACGGTTGTAGGATCATTGACGATTCCGATCAAAACGAGGAATGCGAAGAGTACATTGATAAATACCAAGATCTTATCAATGGTTTCGCCAAATTCCAATTTAATGCCAAAGATATTTGCAAATGCTTGGAATAGCAATGCAAGGGCTGGCACAACTGCCAACCAAAAATTTTTATTACGTAAACGTACAGACCAGTTAATTTTATTCATGTTAATTCCTCACTTCTAAATTTACATATTTACTATACAGGGCATCTATGTACCCGTTGCCACCGAGTTTCTTGTAGCTTTTGTGCATTTTGTAAATGATATCTGATTCATGCACGGTAGTGTATCCACGCTTAATAGCTGTACTGATATCACGTTCTAAACGTAAGTACATAGTTACTAAGTGCGCATCATCATGCACGGCTAGTTTATCATTCACTTCATCGATCTTCCTATTATTATCCTCACCCACAACTTTGACTGTTTCTACTGACTTCTGGATCGTGCCTAGTTCATCTTTCAACTCGTTGAATTGCTCTTTATTTAAGTTAGCAGATTTACTAGCTTTCATACCGAACCAGCCAGTAGCAATCACTCCAAACGTTGGGGCAAGATGTGCGATTAAATCCGAAAAGGTCACTCAATCACCAACTTCCTATTGGACTGGTTGAGTTTCTAATTCAGACTTAGGTTCAGTCCATTTCCAGATACCGATCTTCCCGTTTTTGTCCAATTCCTCCAATTGTTCCAAGGTTTCGCCTTGGTAAGTAAATGGTTCAGTTACTTGGACCATCACGCGCTTACCTTCGCTAAATTTCTCAACGTGGTTTGGATCCTCAATCGCGAAGATTGCTTGAGCTGGATAGGTTGTGCCCACTTTACCAAGGTCCACTAACTCAAGGCCACGTTTAAAGACTGTAGGATCTAGTGGGTTGTCTGTATCAGTTACGCGAGCAAGTACGCTCCACTCTGCCACGTCTTTGACCTTCTGGATCTCTTCGTCTTTCTTGGCGAGTTTAGCCTCGTACTCTTGGGCTTGAGTGTGTAAATCCTCTTGTAATTTCTTCACACCCTCAGCTGGATTTAGCTCGGTCACGACTTGACCAAGTACAGCTTGGATCAATACTTCATCCGATTCGCTGGTACGGTCACCAATCAGTACACGCTCAAAAGCTGTGTAAGGATTGTTTGACCGAATTGATACGAATGTACGTCCTTCTTCTTGCAGATACTTGTTAATAATTTTAAATTCCATGTTTTTATTGTTCCTTTTCTAGTTTCTGAGCTGTTTCGTCAAACAGTTCTTTTAGTGCTGTGTCGCTGTCCAAAACGTCGTTAAACTTAGCTAGTAGCTCGTTTACGCGCTTGTTTTCTTCACTTGTTTCCTCGTATAGAACCCTGTAATTAGTGGCTTCTACGATTGAGCTTGCGAGTTTCTGCGAGATCACATTTACGATTTTATCTACTGTGTTCATTTTCACCTCATCTATATTCTAATAGGATACAACCCAGGCGCACCCTCTCCATACTGTTTACGGAAAGCAACGAGTTTGTTAAAGTTTTCGTCGATCAATCTAAATAGATCTAAAATTTGACTTAGAGATTTTGAACTAACTCCGTTTTGATAATACCCCGTAAACGTGACATCACCAACCAGTTCTATTTGTCGCGAATTGTACTGATTAAAGATTTTAATTCCAACAAAGTCTTTGTTAGGATTGCCTTCTCCGCGGTCGTTAACTCCGAGCGCGAATGCTGCGTAGTTGGTCCCATTTGAAATTGTAGGACATAGAAAAGCCTTTCTTCCGCCAGAATTAAATTCAAGAGAGTTATAAGGAGATCTAAACTCAATTTTAGCTGTACCGTTGTAAGTCGTGACATTGCTATTCAAATTAATTTCGGTATTTCCGTTGTTTCCACGAATAATACCGCCCTCAAAAACAAGACCCTTAAACGTTCCGGACGTTACGTTTTTAGCGTCGAAGTTGATGACTTTAATATTCTTAAAGTCAGCCTCGCCACCAGACAACTTACTAGCAGATAACGACTTGATGGACGCTCCATCAATAACAGCCTCATCAATAACGGTTTTACCTGTAATTCGTAATAACTTACCATCGAATCGCGTTGATCCGTCTGGTAGCAAGTTGATTGAGTTTACGATATCACCAGCGCTATTTATATTCTTGATCGAATACGAACCCGCAAGCTGTGTGACTTGCGTTCTGACAGCTTCTAGTGGCCCTAGACTATCGTCCGGCGACGGTTGCCATAAGCGATCACTAGAGCCTTCGTAAAAGTCAAGCTCAGTCATAAATAGACCAGACCAGCCGTTAGGATTCCCTTGATAATTAAATAACAGATAACCTTCATCAAATGCCCCTGTGTTAAAGCTAAATGACTTCTTGACGGCTCTGTCTGAGTTAAATGCAGGAGAACCAGTCTTGTCAAAGATTATTTGCATTTCGTCGAAGTCATTCGTCGATCCTTTCCTACGCTTACAGAATGCAATTTTAAAGCGTGCTGTGTTAGCATCAAAAGCTATCAAATTAAGCATATAATTTGTATTTTGCTTAATGATAAAACGTGGACTATGGACAAATGCTCCCGGTCTTAGAGAAAACATTCTTTTTTGACCGTTGAGGTAAAAATGGTGAGCTGTGAAGGTCAACCGTCCATTAGCTTCAGTCCAGTAGTTCAATCCGTCATCGGCTCGCGAATTTCGGAGCATATTCGGGCCACCCGTTGTACTGTATTTCCCAACCTCAGTCTGGAATATCTGACTGCTCATAACAAGCCGTGAGAGCTGGTCTGGTGCGCCTGTTTCAGACGTGCCCAAAATTCGCTCGTAGAGCTTGTTCGATTCCGTGAGCTTGTTAAATTCAAGCGTTTGTGTTGCGATTTGTTTAGATAGATTCAGAAGACCGCGCCCTTGATCATTTTGGACCCGATCCAACTCGTCAAATTGGCCTTTGCTTGCGAATTGTTGAGTCACTTTGGAGACAATCTTACTATAGATCGTATCACCGTCAACGATCTTGACACCCTCGGTTACCTTATTCTGCAAGTCAGGGCTGTTCAAGATCTGTTGTTTGATCTGGTCAGATAGCTTGCTAGTGTCTGGTAGTGTACCGGCTTTCTTGAGGGCCTCTTCTGCCTTTGCGTTTGCTTGCGCGATCGCTTGGTTCGTTGAGGTTTGAGCGTCTGAGATTTGTTTATCAACCTCTTTCTTGATCTTATCGACATCTTCTGTGTCAATACGCTTCTCCCACTGAGACCCATTCCAAACATACATACGGTCATAGATGCCGTTTTTCTCGAACCAGATATCACCGATCTTATGTTCTTTATCGTCTGGTCGATTGTACCAAACCTTGTTACCTTGAGCGTTTAAGAGATAATCTGGCAAACTATTCTCAAAGTCTTGCTGTGCCTTAGCGATATCATCAACTCGTCCTGCTAGACCACTCTGCATCGTAGCTCTCACGTTCGTACCGATATCGCCAAATTCCACGCTTTCGTTTCGCTCGTTGACAAAATCGTAAGTAACAGTCGTTACTTTCGCAGTCTCGTCCGTAAGCCCAATCTGTGGGTAGTAGATAGGCACGATATCACATAGCTCTAGTTCCTCGATCCAGCCATTGTCTGCATAATCTAGCGTTTTAGCTAGATCAGCATACTCGATCTTGATATTGATCTTAGGTTTCCCAATTGCATTGCGTTCCATGTAATCAGTAGCAATTTTACGCAATTTATCGGGTGTTGGGATATCCTTACTCTTACTATCGCTCTTAAACTCGCTAGAAAAGTCTACGACCTTAATTCTGCGATGTGCGTAGAGAGCCTTATACTTACTATCTACATAATTTTCTGGTAGCGTAACAGTTACAGGATCGGGTTGACTATCGCTAGTGTCGCCCTCTGGTTTGTCTGGTGTATAAGTCGCAAACGGTAACACACTAGTGTATGCACTCTCGATTGTTTCATCAAGTTCAGCAGATAAGATATTTCTGCCGTACTCTAATACAGTTGGAGCAGTACGACCTAACTGCTTATGCAGTCTGACCGTCATATTGTCAAATTCGTATTCACCGCCATAGATATCCAAAATAGAGCCTTCTACACCACCAAGGGCTTGTCTTGCATTTTCCATTTTGGAGATGTCAAACACACCCTTACCGGTCGTTTGGATATCAGACCAGACATCAAAACGTAGATCACCAATCGTTGCATTGTGCCAGATTGCGAGAGCAGTAAAGGCGGAACCACTAAAGGGCCTGCCGTTGACCACCGCCATGTATTCTAACTTATGACTGATATGCTGACCGTAGATTTTAACGATGTTACTGCTATCTTTTACGATTCGCGAGATTTCAAACGTTTGGTTCTTGGTTCGCAATCCAGCATCAGCTTTCAGCTTCATCTCTTTCTCAAGGCTTGCGACCGTTGGGTCATTCACGGGTATTTCTGCGTATAGCGTATAATTCCCGTTGTATTCACGGGTTACGGTTCCTTTAGTAACATTCAACTCACCAAGGCCATACGTATCAAATGCCTGTTCATTCTTATTAAATAGTATAGGCCTCATAATTTGATCCCCCAATTCGGGATTGTAAACACCTCGAAGTTACCGTCCCACGAAATTAAATTCCGACCATAATCAAAGTAAGGCATCTGAAATTGAGGGGATCGCACCACCTTGTCCCATGCTGGCAGAATGTCCTTATAGACTTGGTTTGCTTGCATATCCAGCGTGATCTTACCTTGGATATCTCTTAACTTAGTTTTGCGTCCGTTAATAGTAAGTGTACAATCACCCGATCCGACCAGTGTGATGATCGGTTTTGCGTTGACATTGCCAATACCATTAACTGTCGCACCATTCATCAATTTCTGAGTGGTACGACCTTGCTTGTAGAATTTTACTGGATAGCACACAAAATTAATGGTCGTTTTACCAAACTGGCGCATGGTTTCCTCGATGCTAAATGTCTCAAGGTATGCAGCACGATAGATGAAATCTGGATCGTAAGAGATCGTTAAATCCTTGTAGCCCGCCACATTTAACCACTCAGATATTTTATAAACATCTGTGGCGATTAATCCCTTTTCTTTCACAAAATTTACTGGAAAACTCAACTCAGCAGAATTGAAGCGGTTGTTACTGATGAGTAAGTCACCGTCCCGTCCTGCTACAGTAACGCGCTCTATATCAAGGCTGGAAGTAGTGATCTTCTTGCCTTCTGCGACTCGTAAGCCAAATTCAGTATTACTCTTTCCATTAAAAGTAAATGTCGTCAAGCTAATCCCCTCCCTTCCTGATTAGTATAGTATGCTAGTTCACGCATTAAACGCTTCATAAACTCTGGTGTCAAATTTTGTCCAGTGCTATTTCCATGCACATTCAATGTGTAGTTTTGGTTTGGTCGTTCATCACGATTGTTACCGCGTTTAACTTGGTCAATCAGTTCTTGGATAAACGGTACAAGATCACGCTGTTCATTGTTCCGTTTCCATTCATTAACGTTCTTGATTCGTTGTGTAACGTTCGCAACTTCCGAACGTTTCCAACCAACACCCTCTGCAAAGTTCGGTATACCTAATTCACGCATAAAGTTTTTTGTCAAACCAGCGCGCATAACTTTTGATCCCCTTGGCAAATCAAGGATAACGTTACGACCTTGTGGGATAAATGAGCTTCCGTCTGGTAGTGTGACCATTTCCTTGTAGAGCGTACCACGTTGGTCGTTGACCATTGCAAGTCCGCCCTCATGATAATTCGTACCTTTAGCGTGTCCGAACACACGGGAGAACGAGTTGACCACTCTGTTTACTACTTCTGTAGCTGTGATAGTTGTATGGTGACTCGTTGGAATACTATTGATAGCATTGGTAGCACTATTTGCAGCGTTGATTGCGCTGGTGCTATCGCCTGTCATAACCTTCACGGGCGATGGTGTCGCATTCCAAGCGTTTTGATTTTCGACAGCTTGTTTTGCTGCAGTGATAGCACCCGTTGGATCACCTAACTGTGGTTTAACTGGACTAGGTGTGTTATTCCACTCTTGTTGCTTATTAATCGCTTGTTGCGCGCCGTTTGTAGCATTGCTTGGATCAACTGTTAACGGTTTAGTCGGTACATTAAATCCGTTGTACAATCCCAAAGCGCCCATCGCTTGGTTAGTCCCAAGCGTTACCCCGTCTGGGGTTGCGATCAGATCAGTTTTATGGTCAGTCGGTAGCGTTAAGATGCTAGACATCGCACTAGCGATAGCGCTCTTTGTCTTGTCTTCCGCATCTAAATTAACTACGTGGGCCATACCAGTGAGTGAGTCAACTGCAAGCCGTACACGTTCAGCCTTATCACTTGCAGCATCTTTTAAGATCAGTTCTTTCTGCTCTGGTGTCAGCGTGTTCCAGCGTTCAATAATCGCAGTCGCACGTTCACCAGATGAAAGAAAGTCAGTGTTCTTCATCAAGAGTTCCTTGACTTCTGCTGGCATTGCATTGTACTGTTCAAGCAATGTCTTACTATCAAGGACTGCTTTCATACCTTGATTGTTGCCTACGACCAGCTCTTTCTCTTGTGGAGTTAAGCTATCCCACTTGCCAACCTCAACCAATGCTTGTCCGATTGTCATCTTAGCATTTGTTTCAAGGTTTGCGTGCTTGAGGATGAATTGCATATTCTCCCAGCCATTTTCAGCTTGGAGCGCTTTAGTTACTTCCTCTTGTGCATTGGTCTTGACTTGTCCAGTCTTAGGATCAAATACTAATCCATTCCAGATGTTGTTGGCATCTTTGGTTTCCTGTGACATATTCTGCACGCTCTTAGCGACCATACCAGACGAACGACCCACGATGTCAGCGAATTGGTCTGCCTTGGCCATCATCTTATCGTAGTCAAGTCCAAGTTCTGCCCAATCCTTGCGCATCTGATCAAAATACATCTTACGTTGTTCGTCGTTACCGAAATTAAGAGGTACTTTCTTACTCCACTCCTTTTGAAGAGCAGCATACTCACGGCCAAATGCTTCCATCTTGGACTTGTGTTGGGCATTTAGTTTTTCCATTTCCTTGTTGTATTCGGACTGGCTATAAATCCCCTTTTCGTGAGCATCTTTCAATGCAGTCACTTGCTCATCATAGAGCTTCTGTTCCTCTTTGAGCCATTTAGCTACAACCCCTGTACCTTTGCGTAGTTGAGTTTCATTTAGATCACTAATCTGGCCATTCATGGCTTTCATGATGGCAGTGCGTTCATCGGCAGAATATTTCTGCAACGACAATTGTTTATCAATAAATTGATTTTCGTAGTCGTAGATAATCGCTTGTTCTTCGCGAGTGATCTTTCTGTGTTGATCGGATGCGTTTTGATAAATCTGCACAATCTCATCTGTCATGGATTGCACATTCTTTTTTTGCTGTTCTGCTTGCGCTACAGCGCGCTTCTGGATTGTTTCATCTGCACCGACTTTTTCAAGACCTTTAAGAGTCTTCTCAAGATCTTTGTCGATCGCTTTTTGGATATCATCAGCAAGGCCTTGCACGCTCTTACGAACATTTTCAACCGCTTGCGCTCCACCTTGTCCAAAGCCGATTGTAGCTTGATGCACTTCATCGACTTTGGATTTTAACCGTGATAGTTCTTGGTCTTGTAGCTTGCTTACGCTTGTACCCCATGTTTGAGTACGTTCGTTGGCTTCTGCGATCTCATGGGCAATGATGCCGATAGTTACTAATGCAGCACCGCCTAAAAGTACACCCCACGTCGCGCCACTTCCTAATATTCCAACGGCTGTACTCCACAATCCTGTACTTGCAGCCGCACTCTCTGCAGCAGTCCCAGTAGCAGTCATACCAGTGGCCATCTGTTTTAGACCGTTGATAAATCCACCGCCGTTTGAAATTGTTTTAAGTGTGCCGCTAAATGTACCGATACCTTTAGCAATTGTTCCTAATCCTTTAGCAAATCCACCGATAATACTTGCGCCTTTACCAAAGAATTTCAAAGCTGGACCGATTGCAGCAGCCATAGCGCCCCATTTAATGATGCTTTGTTGTTGCTCAGTTGACATTTCACTAAATTTTTTTGCCATGTCTGATAGTGTTTGTAGCCACGGTTTCGCAGCATCCAAACCACTATTCAATGCTTTAAGTAGTGGTCCACCGAACTCAATAGCAATGTCAGTAAGTTTATTCTTAAAAATTTTAAGTTGTGATTCTGTGGTTTCGTAGCGTTTACTTGCTTCATTAGTAAGTGCGTTGTTTTCTTTCCAAGCGGTATTAGAGCGACTGACTGCCTCACTCATCTTGTCTGATGCAGAAGCAAGAGATTTCAGCATATTCCCTTGACGAATACCTTTCATACCTAAATCTGAAAGGATACCGTCCATGTTCTTGCCTTCATCATGCGCACGTTGTAAGCCTTTAATAAATGCTTGCAATGCTTCCGCTGGTTTCTGTTTCCAAGCCTGAGAGAATTCTTCTGCGGTCATACCTGCAGTCTGTGCGATAAGTTTTAGTTTAGAGCTTGCACCCTTACCTACACCAGCCACTGCCTTACCGATACCAGTAAGGGTCTGGTTCATCGCAGTTCCCCCTGCTTCTGCTTCAATACCCACACTACTCATAGCAGTAGCAAGGCCAAGAATTTCTGGTGTAGTCAAACCAGCTAGCTTACCGCCCGCTGCTAAACGGTTTGTCATTTCGACAATATCGCGTTCAGTTGTGGCAAAATGGTTACCCAAATCTACCACGGCCGATCCAAAGTGTCCAGACCATGTGCCAAGGTCCTTACCAGACACTTGCATGATGTTACCGATTTTAGCGATTGACGATGCAGCTTCTTCTGAGCTTAGGTTTGTAGATACTCCCAAATTAATCATCGTTTTGGAAAAGTCTTTAATCGCTCCAATTGGTACACCTAACTGCCCTGCTGCTTCTGCTACGTGTGCGATTTCAACCGCACTAGGCGGCATTTCTTTGGCCATCTCACGGATACTGGTAGATAGTTGTGCGAATTGCTGTGGAGTTCCGTCCACTGTTTTTTTAACACCCGCAAACGCACTCTCATAATCAATCGCAGCCTTAACCGCTACACCAGCGCCAGCAAGTAGTGGTACAGTCAGACCTTTCGTGAGTGTCGATCCAACACTTTGCATATTCTTGCCAATGCCCTGCATCTTCGATCCGAATGAATGCAAGCTATCACCAACTTGTGTCCATTTGCTGGACTGGATATTAATTTCTTTAGTGAGGTCAGCATATCGCCCCCTCAAATCGGATAAAGTGGTAGCAGTCTGCAACATCGCATTACGTGCGCCAAGCAAGTCTTCCTTATTCTTCGAACTTGCTTTGCTTAGATCACCAATTTCAGATTTTAGATTGTTGTAGTGGGCAGTTTGATCTTTTAATAGGTTTTCATAGGCTTTAATACTATTCGCAGTTTCACCTAACACGGTTTTCATTCCTGCGATGTTCTTAGCACCCTTACCAGCGTTCTTAAAGGATTTTTCCATCGCAGATAAAGACTTATCAAGACCACGCATATACATACTTAGTTGTTTAGTCGTTCCTACGAATGGTTGGATGTCCAGCGATGCTGTTGCTACCAGTTCGCCTAAATTACTAGTCATTTATCCTCCTTCCCTAACCAAATAGAAGCGGAAATGCTTTATCAAGCGTGGTCTCTTTTTCTGATTCTTCTTTCTTCGTTTCAAAGGCTTTTACCATTAAATCAAAGTCAGAAAGTCGCATCTGTTTAATTTCAAGGATTGTATACCCTTGCTGCATCAATTCCTGAAACCAGATTAGGAGATTGTCACGCGCTTCTTCTGGGCTTATCCCTTTTTTTCGTCTTCACCCTCAAGGTCTTCGATCACTTCTTCTTTAATTCCAAGCGCTGCGAGATAGATTTTTTCAAGTGTTTTTAAAATCGTGATATCTGCTTGCTTCAAATCTTCGACTTTAAACTGGCCGCCAAACATATCCACGAACATTTTTAGATATGCTTCATTTAGTTTGCGATTTTCTTTTGGATCATTCGCTTTCTTAGGGTCTTGGATAAGTGCTGATTGTCGCACGTTTTGTTCAGTTGCGAGGAGGTTATCCTCCACATTAATATATTCTTTGGTAAATTCTTTATCAATTCCACCGATTTTTAGCTTGATTGTATACATTTCCTACTCCTTTAAATAAAAATAAAAAGCATGGAAATAGATTCCATGCTTAGAAAGTTGTTATCCTGCGCCTACAGCACTAGCTGGTGCGGCGCTTACGACTTTGGGAAGACTGCAGCACGGAATTTTTCCAAGTTAAACGCTGGGTTATCTTCGCGGGCAATGATCATTACATCACCGTTTTCATCGTCACCACGCGCTACAAAGTTACCTGTTACGCTGTCTTCTTTAGGTGCTGGTGAACCGTCTTTGGTTTCAGTTTCCATGCCAGGAAGAGAGAATTTACCTTTAAGGAGACCGATCCAGATAGCTTTACCATCCTCTGTAGATGTACGGAAACAACAAGCCACGTCTTTAGGAGTGAGGTTCTTGTTGTAGACTTCCATACCGTCTTTAACTTCGATTCCATACAATACCTTACGTGCTTCTGTTGGCAAGTCAAGCACTGAGATTTCCAATTGTGTACCAGTGATACCAGATGACAATACTACGTATGGTCCATCATCGGCAGCAATCGTTACAAGTTCGTTCGTGATATCAATCTTAGCAGATTTCATACCAGTCAATTTCATAGTTGTTGGGACTTTGTTTTCAGCGTTAACTTCACCAAATTCAAATCCACGCAATCCAAATTTAACTTTAGACATTCATTAATCCTCATTTCTTAATTTTTCCAATTGCCAATCAAAAAAACGATACTTTCTTACATTAACCAGTAAGTCAATATCGTTATCTCTATATCTTGGCAGTTCATTTGTTGTGTAACGTTCAAATCCGTTACTTTCTAAAATCTTATCCATCAATTCAGCGATCTGTTCAGACTGCTTTGCATTTAAACACCAAAAGTTGATTGTGATCCTGTGTTCAGTAGAGATGGCTTTATCATCCGCAAACTCAACATCATTCTCATAAGTTGGATAGATACGCATAAATGGAGCAAGCTCCTTACTCAAAGCGTTCGTAGGTCGTTCTGGGATGTCATAAGTGAAGATTCCTTGTTTAAATCCAAGGCCGAATTTCTTCCCTCGTAACTTATCGAATAAGCTATTCAGTTCTTCATCGTTGCTTAATAACTTATAAGCTATTGTTTCTACAGTCACAATCCCAATCCCTCCTTTACTTTCGTAGCGTATATTTCCTTAACTATTGGTGTTGCTTCGTTAATTGTTCTTTCTTCAAAACCTTGTTCTTTTTGGTATTTCGTACCACCATCTGGGAAGTGAATCCGCCAGCCTGTTACGCGACCGTAACCGATTTCTTTCGAGATCAATCCATGATCTGCACCCTTAAAGCCTGTTACCATCGTATCGTCTCTAGCGTGCTTCTTCTTCAACACGTAATATTCTGGTGTATTTACTTTAAGGATTTTCTCGACCTCATCTGCAGCTTCTCCTACTGCTGCTCTTGCAGCTTTCGGAGCTTTGACTTGCAATTCATTCAGTCGTGATAAAATCTGATCCAGACCTTTTGTCATGTCCGCCTCTTAATGCTGATTTTGTCCATGTCAAAAGATGATTCATCCACATCGACCGATACGATATCATACTCAAATCCGTTAAATTCAACATGATCTGAGCTGTCAAATGGTCGCTCTGGATTGTGACGAATATACAAGGTTTTTAATTCGCTTGATGAAACAATTCCTTTAGCTTTCTTGTTGGCCGTCTGGTTCGTTCCCTCTTGAAAGTCTTTCAAGGAAGTTTTAGCAACCTCTGCCCAGCAAGTGTAGAGGTTTTTGCGAGATGGAGAGACAACCTCACCATCTTCGTTCTGACCTCCGATTTCACGAAAGAACGTGACTCTGTGATTCATCTTTCTTGTGATCATCGAGTTCCCTCCGTGTGCGTAGTTGATGGATAATATTAAGTACACCGTTAGCAAGTCCATGACGTTGTGTGTCAGCAGACAAGCCACGATGTTCATACTCCTCTTTCACTTGCTTTTTAACTGCAAGTGTAAACTTAGCATATTTAGCTAAATCTTGAGGAGTTACATCATTGCCGATAGCAAAACAGATTTCATCTTCTGCAGCATCAATCATTTCTTCAAGCATTTGATCCTCAAAGTCAAAATCAATTTTGCAATAAAGTTTCACATCTTCTAAATCCGTTACGGCCATAGAATCACACTCCAATCAATGCAAGTAATTGCTCTTTGGTTTGTGATGCGCTGTATGAGATTCCCTTGCTATCGAGATAAGCCATGATGTCGGCTTTGGTGCTACTTGCGGTTGGTACTGCTAGAGTAACCGCAGACCGTGAGACACCCCCACTTGCTGGGGGAGTATTAGGGCATAGTAACGAAGTAACCAGCTTTCGCATCAGCTTTCTTAACGTCAAAGCGTACAACTGCTTGCAAGTATTGACCATAGATTTCGTTGTCAGTCCAGCGAAGGCCAAGCTCTTGACGGTCTGCAAAGAGTACAGCACGTTGAATGTCACCGATAAACGCATGAGCTTCACCGTCAGAACCAAGTGTTGTGTCAGAAACTACAAATACTGGATGACCAAGGAACGCTTTACCAGATGCAGATGTGATTGAATCTTGAAGAAGGTAACGGTCATTCTTATCTTTCAAAGTATCAAGTTTTTGGTAGAAACTTTGAGAAACTACAAATGATACGTTGTAAGCTGGATCAAGATCTTTATTCAAGATGTGCTTGATTTCATCAAGGTTTGCAGCACTTTTTGCTTCAAAATCTTTCAAAACAGTAGCGATTGCATCGTTTGTAGTATTAACCTTGATTTGTTGTGCAGCTTCTGCAACAATTGCCAAAAGGTCAACATCTGCATCGTCAATAGCTTCTTGAGACAATGGAATTGCACCACGGTAAGTCTTAACTTTCCAGTCAACTCCTGTAAATTCTGGTTTAGCAAGAGCTGGGTTCTTTTCCAATTCTTCAACACTTGCCATCTTAGAAGTAGCTTTCTTCAAAATTGGGTAAGACCCTTCGCCTTTAGATGCTTTGTGGATTGTTGCGAATTGTTTAAGATCAACAACAGTCTTAACTTCACGCATTGGTGTAGTTACGATTTCTTTGCTAGTAACTTTTTCAGTTCCGTCTTTCTTCAATCCATCAGCAGTTGGATTTACTGCCACGTTCATTGGAATGAGAAGGTCTTTTCCTTCAAGTTTCAACTGTGCATCAGCTTTTGCACCTTTAGTACGGATGTACTCATTTACCGCTTCACGGTAAGATTTAGTTTCTGCTTTTACTTTATGAGCTTTACCAGCTTCACTTTCAGCGTTGCCAGCTTCTGCAAGCTCGTAAGACTTCAAGTCGTTTTCAGCTTCTTCTTTTTGAGATTTCAAAGCATCAATATCAACGCGAAGTGCACGCGCTTTTTCAAGATCTTCAGTATTCAAGGCAGATTTCAATTCTTCTGTCTTAGCAGTGATTTCTGCGCTAGCTTTTGCAATCAGCGCTTTAATCTGTTTCATTTTTTCTGTATACATACCTTTATTTCTCCTTTCGGTATTAAAAAAAGAGCTTAAAGCCCTCTGAGTAATTCTTCTTTTTCGATTTCTCGTAGCATATTTTGAATTTCTGACTTACGCTTGCTACGGTTAGCGTAGAAGTCATCAATAACCGCTTGCGGTAACAATCCATTTTCAAGGCTTGCTACTGCACCGACATCATCGAAGGACATCACTTCATCCGCAAATCCCTTTTCAACTGCTTCACTAGCTGACATATAGGTTTCATTTCTCATCATGTCAAGAATTTCTTCTTCTGATAAACCAGTTTTAGCTACATAAGCGTTAACGATAGCTCGATCGCTTGATTTTAGCGCATTAGATGCTTTATCCAGATCATCGCTATTGCCAGATACGTATCCATAAAGTGCCTTGTGGATCATGATCTGTGCTGTTGGACTGATAAGAACTTTATCAGCACCCATAATCGCTACACTTGCAGCACTCGCAGCCATTCCAGTCACTTCTACGGTTACATTCCCAGAATAACTTTTCAATGCTGTATAGATTTCACTACCAACTGTGACAAGTCCACCATTTGAATTAACTTCCAAAACGATGTCGCCATTGTCTTCTGGGAAAGCATCTGTGATAGATTTAGCACTTACTGCTTCCAAGCCAAAGTAGTCGTAGGCTTCTTGGCTATTATTCGGAATTAGTGGCCCTTTCATCTTGATTCTCTTTGCCATTTTCATCCTCACCCCCTTTCATTGCTTGGTACTCTTCTTTTTTATCCAAAAAGACATAGTTCAAGCTGGATTGATAACGATCCATGTTAGGATCAGACGAACGCTCTTTACCCAGCTCCACGCGCCCCTCGTTGGGTGTGATAACTTGGTTGATAATCAACTTCGTGATTTCATCTACGTTTCGACCTGTCACGCTCCGAGTGTCAAACTCAATCTTAAATAGCTTGCGTTCTTCATCGCCCAGCACTTTAAGGGCCAGCTCACTAGTGATAGCATCGAAATAAAACGGCAAGTCGTTCGCAACATAATCCTCAGCCAACTGTGCCACTGACTGGTTAGGACTATTCACACCCAGCTTATAACTTGGTACACGCAATGCTTTCGCGATCTGCGCAGTAGTAAAGTTATTAGATGTAATCAACTGCAAAACGTTTGTATCAATTTCGAGTGGTGTATATTCCTGTGTATCGTCAAATACCAAAGGACTGCCACCAGTTGACCCCTCACGCATTTTCTCAAAGTCCATACGGGCTTTCTTACGTGCCTCACCGTTTAACTGAGCGCCTTTGAGCTTGATAATCCCGCTAGAGAATCCATCACGGAAGAATTTAATTAAGGTATTCAGTCCACCATCTTGCAGGCTGATTTCACTACCAAGCGAAAGTAGTGGAGACCGTCCTAAAATGGTATCGTGACTAAAGAACTTCCAGTGAATGACATCTTCTGCTTTACATTCAATCGCCTTACCCGTTAATCGGTCACGGAAGGTATATATCAGTCTGTGGTCGTTCGTCTCCTCTACAGTCGTTTCTGAGGGCCTGTAGAACTGAAATTGAAGCGCCTTACCAGTCTTAGGGTCGCGTAAGATTCGAGAAAATGAATTCCCTGTTAAAATCGCATTAACGGTCATTGCGAACTTCCATGTACGTGCTGACACGTTACCAGTCGATTTAACATTTAAGAGATAGTTCAAATCTGCATCTTGCTCGATATTCCCCGTAAAATCTTTCTTCAATAGTGGAAATCGTGCGATATCTCCAGCGATGATGGTTACTGCGGTTAAGATATCGCTGTTCTTTAATGCAGATATTCCCGTGTACTCTGGGGAGTAGTTGCCAGATAACACGGAAGAAATGTAATCATCGTAAGAGGGTTTGGTTGATCCCAATGGTTGAAAGAAACTCATATAATCTCACCTCCTTTCTATCCATTGAAATCAATGTTTTTTATGTTTGCGCTCAAGTCGTTTGATCTCGTTACCTAAGAATTCAATGACATCTACTGTATCTTGAGTAAATTTAAAGAAGTCATTTTCTAAATACTCGATACGTTCCAGTAGCTCGTATTTCTTCTTAATTCGTTTCTTCATTGCGCACCTCCACGATCAATGTAAATCGCTAAAATAATTAGGATCAATCCAGTCGAGATAAATCCAACCACTGGATTGACTAAAAAAAGACCGTAAATTAAAAATCCTATGCCGATCAGCAATAGGATTGTGTGTATATATTTCAGTAGGATCAAAATAGGCTACCTCCTCCCAATATTTTCTCGTTCGTCCAGTAACCAGACCCGTCAAAAGGTTCGAGGTAACATACTGCATAAGCATCTAATAGGGCATCTAGCGGGTCGATTTTGTTGCTATTCTTATCCTTATCAATACGCATACCGTTATTATCAACCTTAACACGCGCATTATTGATAGCCATAGTTAGTAACTGATTTCCAGCGTGCTTGATAGTACCTTTCAAGACTTCATCACGTAGCTGTCTGGTTGGCATATTCAAGACCATTGTGTTTTGTCTAACCTCAATTAATGGCCATTCTGGATGTCGTTTCTCAATCATCGCAATCAATGAGCTGAACTGGTAAGGGTCAAAGCATATCGCTTGTAATTCCCATTCGTTCATATAGATCATTTCTTCCAACTTCTCAAGGACACGCTCATCATCAATTACTCCGCTTTCAAGAGTTGTGATCTCACATTCTCCCATACGTTCTAAATTCGTATAAGACACCCCGTCACGCTTTTCTTTTGCTACCAAACCGTATTTAGTAGCTACAAATGAGAAGCTATCACAAAACCAATAATCATCCATCTGGACCATCGTAGAGATAGCAAATAAGTCGTTAACTTTACCAACATCGACACCAATCCATACTCTGCGCTTCCGTGTGTTAGGTTTTTCATCGAGTTTAGCTTGTTGCCAGCTCGTTTTATCCATATATGAGCTTTCAGATGATTGTCGCCACATATTAAAGTTTTTAACCAGCACTTCATTCACTGTACCAGTCTCAAGTGATACTTTCCTACGTGTTCGCAAATAGTCAATCATGTTATCGTAGAGTGCTTCAACTTCTAAAATAGGGTTTGATTTAATCCAGTTTGCTTCATCTTTGATTTCTTCTTCATTGTCTTGTTCTGCAATAAATGCAAAGTAACCGTCATCTGTGATTTCATCATTTAAAATCCGTTCGATGTATGGGTACTCGATTGTGTGCATTGGTACATTCAAATCAAATCCAGCGGTTGAGATAATCAAAATCAATGGATTATCTAACTGCCCTTGACCAGATTCAAGTAGCTCGATCATTTCATTCGTTTTAGATGCTGCAAACTCATCTAGCACACCAACATAAGGTTCAAATCCATCGACTGCCCCCGTATCTCGTGAAAGTGGTCGTATATAAGATTCATCTACCAGATTGCGCAATTCCTCACGCACTCGTTTAGTGGCTTTTCGGACATCTTCATCTTGTGCCCTCAATGCATCCAACTGCTTACGTGCCATCTCGAACGCTATCTTTGCCTGCGTTTTATCGTTGGCCGTGCAAAATAACTGTCTGGACATCGCTGGATTACGACCAAACAGAAATTCATAAAGCAAGATACCAGCTACAAGAATTGTCTTACCATTCTTGCGGGCGAGTGAAATCATTGCTTTTCTGAATCGTCTAATTGAGTTATCGGACTTTCTGCGCCAGCCATATAAACTAGCAATGATAAATTTCTGAAATTCTGCTAGTGGGTAAGGTTTGCCAGTTTTGACATCTGGGAGGATTTCAATAAAATCAATCGGGTTCTTTGCCATATCTGGAAAGTAGTCGTAGTCGCTGTTGGGAATATTTTCCAAATCTCTCATGTGTCGCTTGCAAGCCTTGTAGACTTTCGCACTCACTCTACGCTTGCCGTCCAGCACTTCTTTAGCATACTTATAAGCTACATCTTGATATTTCTTATCTACGATTGTTTCAATCCTCCTTTCTGGCAAAATACAGACCGTGTAGGAATCGAACCCACGACTACAAGGTTGGAGCTTGTCATGTTACCTCTACACCAACGGCCTAAAATAAAAAGCCATTCCATTAAGAAATAGCTTTATCCTCCAAATTTATCAAATATACTAGTTTTCTTTTCTTCCACTTGTGGTACATACAGCTTCATCCGGCTATCCACGGTCAAACCAAGCTGTGATGCTGCTCGTGTTAAGTTAGTAGTCGCACGTTCAAGACTGTATAGCATTTTATTTGGTAAGACTTTACCACTACTAGTCTCGTATACGTACCCTTCCTTTTGCAATCCGCGAGAGATTTCTTTGTAGACCGCATACCATGTGCAGTAGGTTTCTAAAATCGCTCGATCCAGATTTCTGAGGGGTAGCTTTCTCAGATCATTAATCACGCGCTTGTATTCTGCTTTTGCAATCGCATCAAAGTGTTTTGGTGGTGTAATCTGCAATGCTTCCAAACCGTCAGAAGCCTTATCCTCAATCTTTTTTCGTGCGATCTTCTCTTCTTTGGTTAAGTGGCTTTTAGTAGTTGCCACCAGCTTCATTTTTCGCCCCAAGTTGACACCTCCTTTACTGAAATGACTTTTTAAAAACGGAATTTTTCGTACAAAAGAGGCCGCGTCCTTTAAATCACGAACCATATAGCCCCGTTCATAAAATTGTGGGGGTAAATTCCGAACAATTAACCCCATTTTTTTATCTTCGTTCACCTAAGACCCGCGGTAGGGTTCGGTTGGTTGACACAATCGACAATCATAATAGATTGTTCCGATAGAGAATCGCTCTTCTATCATTACATCTTTTGCAACTTGCTTTTAGATTACTTCTATCTAATCTTCGATTCCAATCTGCTTTCAATGGAATCACATGATCACTCATTGTTGCTTCGTCTCCACAATATTCACAAACATAATCATTCTCAAGCAGAACCAATCGAGATAATGCTTTCCACTCTTTCGAATTATAAAATGCTTTGGCTTCACGATCATACTTCCATCGCATACGATTGTATTCAGCGTATTCGTCTTGCCTTGATCCATAGTCAGATAAGACTCGCTTACCTCTTGACATCGTTAACTTCTGTGGTCTCATATTATCACCTTTTAAAATAATAAAAGAGATCCACAAAGCTATTGCAGATCATTGGTACTAAATAAGGAGACAAAACAATTAGGCTTGCGAACGTTTCTGCTGCCTTACGAATCTCTTTCTGTATACTATATTATCAGGTCGTGTGTATCATTTGTTAAAGGTTGGTTCATCTTTAATAACTAAATGCTCAATCGCTTTCGTTCTTGCTCTTTGAATTGTCGCATGAGAACAGTTTAACTCTCTTCTGGTTTCTTGCCATGAGTAGCCATTAACGTACATTAATCTCAACACGATATTTTCCAATGGGTCATCTAAATCCTCGATGGCATTAATAAGGCGCGTGCGTTCTTCCATGAGCTGGTTAATCTCTGCGCGAATCTTTTCAGCCCCGTCAATAATTTTAATATTTAAATATTCCGTAGCATTTCCACGCTTGCTACCTTTCGGTTCGTCTGAATATACCTGCCCCTTTAAAATAGCTGACTTGAGGTTTTCGATTTCCTGCCGTTTGGATTTGATCTTGATATCAATATACTTCAATGCAGATAGTCTACTTGCTATGTTCACTACTTACCTCCGTTTTGATTTCCGAGAATTTAATTTCAGTCATCTCAAAATCATTCATGAATTTATCATAGCTGGTAGCGTACTTCTGACCACTCTTGATAACTTTATAAATAATCATCGTGCTGTAATCAAAGTCATATCTTGCGTTAAGAATAACACGTACAAGGGTTTCATCGCTTTTCTTCTTCCATATAGTATGTGGTATTGGTATTTCCATATTAAACCTTACCATATCATCCACCAACTCCATTTCTATCAGCCACATCCTGTAACTCTTCCGCACGTTGTCTCTCACGCATTTGATACTCTCGATTTAATTTATTAAGAATAGTATCCTGCATTGTATTTTTTTCAGCCATACGCTGGATACTTAATTCGTGCTCTTCTACTTCCCATTGCAAATCCCTATTTTCTTGTTCAAGTTTTCTTATTCGTGTGTTTAGATTTATGCTTGATAGAAAGAGTATTAAAAATAGAGCTGCAATATTAACAATCAGTAATTGATTTTTGTTCATACTCTTCAATCTCCTTGTCTAAATCTCTGACTTTACGTTTCATCCATTCTTTGTTCGCTGTGGCATTTTGTTTTCCTATTTGATTACATAAAGATATGAACAATTTCTCATCTTCTAGTCTTTTTTGATAGGCATTTCTTGTTTTAACTAATGTCTCTAATTTCATCTTTTTTATCATCCTCTATATTTGATAGAACAGCCACCAAAATGGCCCAAATAATAGCTAATATGTGGGCAAGGCCGATTACAAACCATAAAAATAGTTCCATCCCATCACTCTACTTCCTTCACTTCTATTCCTTCGCAATCAAACATCCAGCCAAATCTGGCTTTCTCGATCTCTTTGCGTGTGTGTTTTCTTCTATTTGTATAAATGTTGTTATAAAAACGATAGTCGCCGTTGTTTGTTTTTACCAGATAATCATCTGTGTATTTCAATCTAACTGTATAGCGTTTCTCTTTTTCGACTGTGTAGCCGAATTGGTGCATATTCACTAGAGTTTGGAATGGCTCGGTATGTGCTTCTATCACCCAATTTTCAAAATCGTTCAATTCTTCGTCTTCATACATGCTTGAGATCGTGTTGATGCATCTAAACAAATTCCCTTCAAAATCATCTTTGTTTTCCTCGTACCAATCCGCTACGAACTGCGGAACGGCTGGCTTCTGCGGTTCGTCTAGTTGTTCGATTAATTTCAGCAATCCATTTCTATTGATTTTTATTGTATCTACTATAAGTCCAGCGCTGTAAGGTAAGCCCTCAATATGTTTTTTTAGCTCTTGTTTATTCATTCTTCCACCTACTCAACCTCTGTATATAATACATCCATGTCGAATCCACTATCAATAAACTTGTGTGTCAATTCTTTGTTAATCCCATTTCCTAGACAATGATAAACTACGTCTACATTGACGTCTGCACCTAAATATTTTTCCAAACGCATGCGATTGTCTACGTAATAGCCGATATTCCTTTTTTGTTGCTGATATGGTCTGGCTTTAGCTATATCTCTAGTGCAATACATCAACACCTTTGAAACGATATCCTTCTTTGTCGAACAATCACTTAAAGAAAAGTATGTATTCGTTTTCGGAATGAGAATAAGCTCCAATTGTCTGTTTATAAACGAGTCAGGAAAACAACTCATAAGAGTTTTCAATTCTTCAAATACTTCATTATTCATCCTTCCACCTCCTCAACTTCAAACAAAGAAATAAGTTCCAGGCTTTTTCTTTTGTATTCTTCAAGCCTTTTTTTTGCTTTTTCAAACATTATCGGATCTTTTTCAAATCCTACGTACTCAAACCCTGCTTCTTCAAATGCTATCAGACTACTAGCAGATCCTACGTGAGTATCTAGTAGTTTATCCCCTTTTCTAGCATACTTCTGGACTAACCAACGATAGAGGTTTATCGGTTTTTGCGTCGGGTGAATTCTGAGTTCATTTAGTTTTTTATTTCCTTGCTGAATGTGTCCTTCCGAAATTGATTTTCCTTGCATCATTCCATTCCACATATAGCGAAATAGTCGCGTACTATCATGAAAACTGCAGTATGCTAGCTCACAATCTGAAAAACTTGACTGACCATTAACTTTATCCCAAATGATACGCCCAGGACCAAAAGAATAATCAAAGTAGTTCACACCCCAAATGATCTGATTTTTAGAAACTCTTAAAAGTTCATCAAAATATTCTTTGCTCGGCACTTCCCACGTAGAGAGCTCTTCATACAGTCTTTTAACACCTAACGGACTGTTTTTTCGTCCATAATACCTTCTTTTTTCTGGTCCTGAAAAATAAGGCGGATCTACTATTGCTATATCGAAATGATTGTCTTCAAATTTTTTCAAATAATCCATGCAGTCAGCGTTTACGAATGACATCACTCCACCTCCTCAATCTCAATCCCTGGACAATCAAACGCCCAGCCTAGCTCAGCTTGTTCTAATTGTTTTCGGGTGAATTTTGATTTTAATCTACTTTGTAAAAATCCTAAAAAATTCTCATCTTCATTCCTTACGAGATACTGATCTATTGCTTTTAGTTTCATATAATACCGTTTTCTTCTTCGATCTCGTAGCCATTGATCCAAGCGAGAGCAAAAGTGTCTGTATTCTCAGCAACCCAATTTCTAACTTCACCTATTGCAAATCCTTCAATAAAAATTGAAAACATAGCACTGTACGCACTATCTGAAGGAAATAGTTCTTCATACGAACCAAGACTGTTTTTTCGTTTGAGTCCTTCTGTTTTTGCCTTAGTGATCCAATCAGCAACAAACTGCGGGACTTCGACTTTCTGCGGCTTGTCTAGTTGTTTTAAGTCGTCTAAAACAGATTTGTAGATTTTTTGCATTAATAATTTGTCTGCTTTGTTGTAACAACCGTATAATTCGTTAGAGTTATCATTTATGATTTTTTCATATTTCTCAATCAATTCCTGCTTATCCATTTTCTTCCTCCTCGTAATAATCAGTCACTAGTGCGTCTAACCAAGACCACTCATCAACATCATCAATCGGTTCTACATCTCTTTCTTGCAACCATGCTGAGAATTTAACCACATTATCAATATAGATTGTGTCATAGTCTCCCCAGCTCCACCAAGTAAGAGGAATCACAGTTGCCTTTCCGTTTTCGTCCTCAACCGTGATTGAACCATTTTCAACAAAAGCTGTCCCAAAGCATAGCTCGCAAGTTCCTGTCTGTTCTTCTTGTATGTCTGACACATATTCAATGGCTTTGTACTTCATTCCCTAAATCCTCCTCTTTCACAAACGTTCCATCAATCCATTTACCTTTCCGATCTTTGATTTCGTTATATGCCACCTCAAAACAGTCTGCAAAGTCGTAGTCAAGTGCCTTACTAATAGATTTTAGATAAGCCACCGCACGTACTAGATTATGACGACACATTTCTTTACTTGCTAAATCCTGTGATAGCTGGAACTCTGAAATATTTGCGTTTAACAATTTAAAACATTCCATCGCATCCTTGCGTCTGATGTTATCCGATTCCTCAAAGATACTATGCACATCTTCCTTAATTAGTAATGCAAGTCCTACAATAACTACCGCACAATCACCAATACTGTCTTTTGTCAGCTTTTCATTTTGTTTGAGATACCCAGCGCACAGCTCGCCAAACTCTTCACTTAATTTAAGAGCCTGTTTGTCTAATCGTCCACCGTTTTCAAGGTCACGATCCACAAACCATTTCTTTGTTAGTGTTACCAATTCGTTTTCTAATTCCATAATCTTCTTGTTAATCCTTTCTTTGATCGAACGTTCACGGCCGATTACTGCCGTTCTGCCAATGTTTTTTTGTATCAGTAAGTTACTGCTTGTATCTTGTAGTCGCTGTCGATCCAGTCGGATGGATCGCTTAATTAAATCAATATCCATAATAATCTCTATCCACTTTACTAAAATAGGGGAGTTGCTCATGCTCCCCTCGTTCAGAAAAACAGAAAGAGGGCCTTTCTAAATTTATAGTGAGCAATACCAGATAAGCGGTATCGCACCGCTTCGGAGTCTAACATCTGGTAGCTATCGGGACGGGTCGATAGCACGAAGTAAAAAATATTAAAAAGTAAGGAGTCCACGAATGCCCGTCCTAAATCCTATAGAGGGAATCGAACCCTCTGAGGTTTTCCAAGCCTCGCACCAGCATAGGTCGTTAGTCGTAAGCGTATATCAGACTTACTTTGTATGTAATACATTAAGAAAGGACTCTCCTTTTTATTTTTATAATTGATATACTTTATGACTAGCAGACCTGTCACAGTCTGCCAGCCTAATTTTGGATCACCCAGCTAGGTAACTTCTGTAGCATTTTAATTTGTTCCTTAACGTTCACCAGCTCCCCTTCTTTCTGTTTTCGCAACATCTTTTCTTTGAGATTGTTCTTATTCGCTTGATCCCGTTGTTTCAAGTACTTGATTTCCATCTTCTCATGTTGCTGTATTTCAGACTGTAGCTGTTTCATCTCTTGCTGTAAGCGTTCCAGTTGATTCATCTGCTTTTACTCCTTTGGCTGTTGCTAAAACTATTTTTTTCATTCACGGCCTGTCTCCTTGACATTGTTTTTTTTGAGTTAAAAAGTTTGTGAAATTTCATTCCTTACCGACTTACCGTAATTTTAAAAACTCACAAAAGTTTTTTTCTCTTAATTTTTAAAACATTATAAAGCAATGCCTCCAATTTATCAGTAATTTATTTCTGACGAAACTATTGTAAGATGTTTTAAAAATTAAGATCGGAAGAGCA
>ERZ773234.94-NODE-94-length-26568-cov-8.082337_pt1 | contig 26568 bp, 22 predicted proteins | sample MGYA00580523_ERZ773234 | MGnify/ENA primary metagenome ERZ773234 (study PRJEB29015, sample SAMEA2738167) | human oral metagenome | biome: human oral; feature: human-associated habitat; material: saliva | place: China | collected 2262 ...
CTCGGGGATGCGCGCCTGGTGTTCGTGGGGCAGGGGAGCGGATGGGATGCCCTCGCTGAGCGTGCGCGGGGCGCGGCCGGCGTCGACCTTATTCCTGCGGTCAGTGCGCACGAGGCCGACCGGTGGATGGCGCGAGCCACCGCCACGCTTGCCTCGCTGCGCCCGGGCGGATACGACTACGCCTACCCCACGAAGATCCTCGCCTCCCTCGCGCAGGGAACTCCCGTCATCTACGCCGGTCCTGGGCAGGCGGCTCGAGACGTCACGGAGAGCGCCCTCGGAGTGGCGTGCTCCCTCGACGCCGACGAGATTGCCGAGGCCATGGTTGCCCTCGCGTCGGAGACTGCCCCGTGGGTCGGATGCAGTGGCGCGCGCGCCTGGGTCCGCGAGCACCGGTCGCTCTTAGCCTCGTCGCGCGCAGGAGCCGCGGTGGTGCGTTCGGTGCTCGCGTAGGACTGGCGGTTTCTCTTCTCTGTGGCTGACGTCGCAGCGTTGCCGCGCGGCGTTCTCTGGGGTGCCCCGGCCTCGTCTCACATGCGGGAAAGTAATCGTTGTAGTTCGTATTCGTTTGTGCGTGTAACTATTCTCATGTTTACAGTTACACCATAAGTACCTACAATCACGACTGTCACATCAGCAACTCGAAGGATTACTATGCGCTCCTCGTGGAGGACCATCGTCGCCGGGCTCGCCCTGGCCCTCGGTGCCGCCGTATCGGCCTTGGTGCCACCGGCGCACGCAGCTGGCATCACGATCGCCATCGACCCCGGTCATGGCGGCTCGGACCCCGGTGCGGTCGCGAACGGCCTGCGTGAAAAGGACCTGACCCTCGCGGTCTCCCTGGCCCTGAAGGAAGAACTGGAAAGCTACGACGGCGTGCGCGTCGTCATGACCCGCACGACGGACACTCGTCCCTCGGAAAACACCAGCGCCGACCTGTCGAGCCGCGTCGACATGGCAGCCGCGGCGGATGCGGACGCCCTCGTCTCCATCCACTTCAACTCGGGCTCGCCCATCGCGAATGGCGCCGAGATCTGGTACCCGAACTCCTCCTCGTACAACTACGGCACCCACACGCAGGGACGTACCCTGTCCAATGCCATCCAGAAGCAGCTCACCAGCCTCGGGCTGGCTGACCGCGGCATCAAGACGCGCGACAACCCCTACTACGACTACCCGGACGGCTCCACCGGCGACTACTACGCGATCATCCGCCAGGCCCGCGAAGAGAACATGACCGGCATTATCGTCGAGCACGCCTTCGTGACCTCCGCGTCCGACGCCGCACTCCTGCACGACGCGAACTTCGTGCGCTCACTCGGTATCGCCGATGCCACCGGCATCGCCCAGACGTACGGCCTGAGCAAGGGCACCTGGCGCGCAGACGGCGACTCCTGGAGCTTCATCTCCAACGGCACCGCTAAGACCGGCTGGTTCTCCACCGGCGGCCGCTGGTACTGGGCGGGTGCCGACAAGCGGACGATCCGCGGCTGGTCCACGATCAACGGACGCCGCTACTTCTTCGACGACTCCACCGCCATGGTGACGGGGTGGAAGCTGGAAGACGGCAAGTGGTACTACCTGCGTCCCGACGGTGACATGGCGACGGGCTGGGTGAAGGACGGCGGCTCGTGGTACTTCCTCGGCTCCGACGGTGTCATGGCCACCGGTTGGCTCAAGGACGGTAACAACTGGTACTGGCTGCGTGCCAACGGCGCGGCAGCTATCGGTTGGGCCAATGTTGGCGGCGCCTGGTATCTCTTCGAAGACGACGCGCGCATGCTCACCGGCTGGCAGCTGACTGAGGATGATAACCGCTGGTACTACATGCGGCCCAACGGTCAGATGGTTACCGGCTGGCTCCTCGACGGCGGCACGTGGTACTACCTGGACGGGGACGGTGCCATGGTGACCGGCTGGGTCAAGGTTGGTGGCACCTGGTACTACATGCAGTCCTCCGGCGCGATGATGACGGGCTGGCTGCTCGATGGCAACACCTGGTACTGGCTGGACCCGAACTCGGGCGCCATGGCGACAGGTACAGTCACGGTTGAGGGCCGCGCATCCAATTTTGCGTCCTCCGGCGCGTGGCTGGGCTACGCGGATGGCAGCGGTGCTCCTGCGGCCTCTCGTTCGGCCGATCGCAGCGCCTCCGTGACGAACGCTGCGGGTCAGCGCCTCATCATGAGTGCACCCACCGCCTCGCGCTCCGAGGTCATCGACGCGATGGAAGACGCCTGGGACCAGGCGGGCTACAGCTATCCGAGTGCGCTGGCCGCCGGCGGTGCGCCGACGATCCGTGATTTCGCGTCCATCGTCTACGACGAGGCCGTGGCTGAGGGTGTGTCCCCCGAACTGGTCTTCGTGCAGGCCATGAAGGAGACGGGCTGGCTGCGCTTCGGCGGCGACGTGAGCGTCAGTCAGTACAACTTCTCCGGTATCGGCGCCGTCGGCGGCGGCGCGACGGGGGCCTCGTTCCAGGACGTGCGCACCGGCATCCGCGCCCAGGTTCAGCACCTGCGTGCTTATGCCGACTCCTCGGTGACCACGGCGTCGCTCGCGAACGCGGTCGTCGACCCGCGCTTCACCTACGTGCGCAAGGGTGCTGCCCCCGTCGTCGAGTACCTGGGCATCCAGGAGAACCCGAACCACACCGGTTGGGCCGCGGCCAAGAACTACGGCTACGACCTGGTCTCCATGATGAAGGCGTACTTCTGAGGGCTGTTTGACGAGGCCGGGGCCAGCTGCGCGTGTGAGTGCGGCTGGCCCCGGCCTCGTTGGTGTATGTGCAAGACCCCTCGCGCTTGATGCCGCCTCCCATTTCGCATGCAATTCCCATCAGGTCTGTTTTGCAGTATCGAGAAAATGTTGGAATACCAATGTTGCGATTTCAAAGGTTGAAAGAGGTGTCGGGGAATTGCATGCGGAATTGGTGGGGAGCCCATGCGGTCCTGTGTGGCGCGGTGGTCCTGTGTGGCGCGGTGGTCCTGTGTGGCGCGGTGGTCCTGTGTGGCGCGGTGGTGATGCTACGCTCCGGTGCTTGAGCGTCCACAGCTACCCTCGATCGTGTGCATCCGGATAGGTTGTGCGCATGCGGATAGGTTATTCAGATGCGGATAGGTTATTAACCTATCCGCGTGCTTCTAACCTATCCGTATCGTCGTAACCTATCCGCGTGCTCGTCACCTACCCGGAACTGCGCGGGTCCTGTGGTTGGTAGTGGCGTGATCATATACGGCTGGCGCCGACCTTTCTGGCCGTCGCCTCGGTATTGGGCGCGGCTCGTGGTATCGGGGTGATCGCCGGTCTCTACGTCCTGTCTGCCCAATCGGTGTTTTGGGGTCTGAGAGCTGCGGGGGTGAAAGGCTGTGGTGGAATTGCTCCTGTCAAATGACGTTGCAGAGCCTTGTTCAGCCAGTATTCCGGGCAAAACGCATCTATGATGAAGCAAGACAGGTAGTTTGTGTCTATCGGTTTGGAGAAGGGTGATGGCTGAAAAAACGTGGTTGTACATCTATGAAGGTGCTCCTCGCAGCGACGAGGAGGGGCGCAGGAGTATCTACATCGGGATCGGCCAGAGTATGGGGCGCGTATTTGAATCACACAATCCTGACGCCGAGCGTCTTCGCGACACGGAGGGGACGCTCATTCGCCAGACTGTCAAGCCGTTTTCGAGCCGTGAGGATGCACTCAAGGCCGAGGCCATCGCCATCCACGTCGCCTCTCTCATGGGGCTGGACCCGATCTATGCCGCTAAGGATGAGGACGAGCTGTTCGAGAAGCGCGACAAGTCGGTCACGAACATTTCGGGGACGAAGACGAGCAAACACCTGGGGCCGGCCATTTTCATGCGTGACGGTGAGGTCGCTCAGAGTGACATGAGGGGGACGATCATCGTGCCGATCTCTGCGGACTCTCTCGAAGGGCGCGTCTCTGCGTTTGGCGGCAACACCGGCGAGGTGTTTATCGAACGTGCAGCACAGTATTGGAACGTCGCCCCTGACAAGCGTCCCAAGATTAGGAAGCTGGTCGCAGTGCTAACAAAGGCTCATGTCATCCTCGGGTCCTGGGAAGTGGATCCCAACCTTGAATGGGAACTCGCCGATCCGGATAGTACTTGCATCCGGATTCCTGTTCCTCACCCCGAGAACGATAATGTCGATGATTTCAAGGGCAAGCGCTATGTGGGGACTCTCCAGCCACGAGGGGTCTATTCCCCGGATATCTCCTAGCTGACCCTCGTGACGAGATGGCTGCAAAGGGCACCGCTCATCATTGATCGGTGTTGTGCCATCGTGAAGGGTGTGTGTTCTCAGCGATTCACTCGCCGATGGCTCATGCGCGGATAGGTTGTACGCATCCGGATAGGTTATGCGCTTCTGGATAGGTTATTAAGCTATCCGGATGTTCGTAACCTATCCGGATGTTCGTAACCTATCCGGATATTCGTATCCTATTCGGATACGCCGCCCCTCATTCGCAACCGTCGCCCCTAGGGCATGTGCGGGCAGCCCCGGCTACGCGGGCAGTCCCCGTAGCCCCACGCGCACGCAGTGAACGCGGACATAGCAACGGCCCCGGGCGCTTCTGGAAAGCGCCCGGGGCCTCGTACGTCTGGAGATTAGCCGCGCAGGGAAGCGACGTAGGAGTCGATGTGCTGCGAGGAATCCTCGGGGGTGAAGCCAGTGGCCTTGATCTTCGTCAGATCCAGGACGGAGGACAGGGGGCGCGGTGCCACCTCGCGACCAGCGAAGTACTCCTCCGTGGTCACGGGCGTGACGTCTTCCGGATCGCGGCCGCACAGCTCGAACACGCGCTTGGCGACCTGCGCCCAGCTCATGACCGGGCCCTCACCCGACAGGTTGTAAGTGCCAAACTCGGCGCCGGTGGTCAGCAGGTGAATGATGCCGCGCGCCAGGTCGGACGTGAAGGTCAGGCGACCCACCTGATCGGACACGACCGAGGGGGACGTGCCCTGATCCGCTAGGGACACCATGGTCTTCAGGAAGTTCTTACCGTCGCCCACAACCCAGGAGGTGCGCACGATGTAGTGCTTGGGGGTCGAGGCCACAGCGGCGTCGCCGCCCGCCTTCGACTGGCCATACGCGCCCAGGGGAGAGGGGGCCTCGTCCTCAAGGTGCGCGTCCTGCGTGCCGTCGAAAACGTACTCCGTCGAAATGTGAACCATCGTCACGCCGTGAGCCGTCGCCTCGCGCGCGAGGACTGCTGGGCCGGTCGAGTTCGCCTGCCAGGTTGCACGGCGTCCCTCCGGCGTCTCAGCGCCGTCCACGTTCGTCCACGCAGCAGCGTTGATGACCACGTCAATGTCGTCCCACGGCAGCGCGGCCACCTGCTCTGCGTCGGAAATCGACACCTCGGGCAAGTCCACACCCGTAACCGTGAAACCCGCCTCGGGTAGGGCGCGCATGAGCTCGCGGCCCAGCTGTCCGTTCGCGCCCGTCACGAGGGCGCGGCGACCCACCGGGGCAGGAGCCGGGAAGGGGGTCACGTCCGCCATGCGCGGGTGGGCCTTGTCCTTGTCCGACAGAATGGCGCGCTCGAGCGGGATCGGCCAATCCACGGCAGCCGTCTCGTCAGCGAGGTTCAGGAAGGTGTAGCGCGCGTCCGGCGACCAGTGATCGTTCACCAGGTACGTGTACGCCGTGTTCGGCTCCAGGGTCTGGTAGGAGTTACCCACGCCCTTAGGCACGAAGACGGCGACACCCGGATCGATGATCGTCGTGTAGACCGTGCCGAACGAGGGGCCTTCGCGCAGGTCCACCCATGCGCCGAAAACGCGGCCCGTTGCGACGGAGACGAACTTGTCCCACGGCTCAGCGTGAATGCCTCGGGTCACCCCGACCTCGTCGTTGAATGAGATGTTGTTCTGCACGGGGCCGAAATCCGGCAGACCCAGCGCGACCATCTTTTCGCGCTGCCAGTTCTCCTTGAACCAGCCTCGATTATCGCCGTGAACAGTCAGGTCAATGCGCAAAAAGCCGGGGATCGGCGTGGTCGTAATCCCCAGGGGCTTAGTGGTGGGCGCCATGGTTCTTCCTTACGTGCGAGGTTTCTGTGCGGACGCAACATTCCGTGTAAATACTATCCGATCTGTACCCTCGTGGCGGTGTGCGCCGCCCCATGGGCGCGCACAGGGATAAAGTTGTGGAAAAATACTCGTTGATAGGGATAATTGTCAACGACGCGCGACCCACACGAGGACGCGCCGGGAAGCGGAGGCAACATGAAAGGCATCATCCTGGCGGGCGGCTCGGGCACCCGTCTCAACCCGATTACGCTGGGGACATCGAAGCAGCTCGTCCCCGTCTACGACAAGCCGATGATCTACTACCCGCTGTCGACCCTGATGCTGGCGGGAATTTCTGACGTCCTTGTCATTACGACGCCTCACGACGCGCCGTCCTTCCACCGCCTTCTCGGTGACGGTAGCCAGCTCGGCGTCAACATCTCCTACGCGGTCCAGCACGAGCCCAACGGCCTCGCGCAGGCTTTCGTGCTCGGTGCCGATCACGTGGGTAATGACAGCGCCGCCCTGGTCCTGGGCGACAACATCTTCTACGGCCCCGGCATGGGCGCGCAGCTGCGCCGCCACGTCGACCCCGACGGCGGTGCGGTCTTCGCCTACCACGTGTCCAATCCGCGTGCGTACGGCGTCGTGGAATTCGACGAGGAGTTCAACGCTCTGTCCATCGAGGAGAAGCCTGAGAACCCCAAGTCGAACTACGCGGTGCCCGGCCTGTACTTCTACGACAACGACGTGGTCGAGATCGCCCGTAACCTCAAGCCGAGTGCGCGTGGCGAGTACGAGATTACCGACGTGAACCGCTCCTACCTCGAAGCCGGGAAGCTCAAGGTCGAGGTCCTGCCGCGCGGCACCGCGTGGCTCGACACGGGCACATTCGATTCCCTCGCCGACGCCACTGCGTTCGTGCGTACGGTCGAGGCCCGCCAGGGCATGAAGATCGGCGCCCCCGAAGAGGTCGCGTGGCGTATGGGCTTCATTGACGACGAGGGTCTGCGCCAGCGTGCCGAACCTCTGGTCAAGTCCGGTTACGGTGCCTACCTGCTCGAGCTGCTTGAGCGCGAGGGCTGCTAAGTGAGCCGTCCCAGTGCTCGATCCCGCCTGCTCATCGTTATTCCCGCGTGGAACGAGGAGGAGGTACTCGGTGATGTCCTCGAAATGGTGAAGGTTGAGAAGCCTTCCTTCGCGGATATTCTCGTGGTCTCCGACGGGTCGACGGATGCGACTGCCGATATTGCGCGCGCTGCGGGCGTCGCCGTCCTTGACCTGCCCCTCAACCTGGGTGTCGGTGGCGCCATGCGCGCCGGTTTCCAGTACGCCCAGCGCATGGGGTACGAGTACGCGTGCCAGCTCGACGCGGACGGACAGCATGATCCGCGCGAGATCGACACGCTCGTCGAGGCGGCTTCGCGCGAGCATGCGGACGTCGTGATCGGTTCCCGTTTCGCGGGTAAGGGCGACTATCGTGCGCGGGGTCCTCGTAAGTGGGCGATGAACCTCTTCTCGTTGATCCTCTCGCGCGTGTGCAAGACCCACCTGAGCGATACGACCAGCGGGTTTAAGCTCTACGGTCCCCGGGCTCTGTCGCTGTTCGCGCATAACTATCCTGCCGAGTACCTGGGTGACACGATTGGGGCGCTCGTGATTGCGGCGCGCTCACACTTGGTCGTGCGCGAGGTTGGCGTGCAGATGCATCCTCGGGCCGGTGGGGAGCCCTCCCACAATCCGATCAAATCGGCGCTCTTCCTGGTGCGCGCGACGATGGCCCTCGCGGTCTCTCTGTCGCGCCCCGGCGAGAAGGTCGCGCCGGCACAGGGAGATAACGCATGACACCCACCTATGTGCTTGGACTGGTGTTCGCGATCATCATTCTCGTGATGGTGTTCGTCAAGATGCGTAACTCGGGCCTGAAGGAGCGCTACGGTCTGTGGTGGTATTGCATCGCCTTCTTCACGGCGCTGCTTTCCATTTTCCCGCAGATCCTGAAGTGGACGGCGATGCAGCTGGGCGTCGTAGTTCCGCTGAATTTGGGCTACTTTGTAGCCGGCGTGGTGTTGCTGCTGCTGTCGCTGCGTTTTTCGGTGGACTTGTCGCGTTCGGATGAGGATCGTCGCCGCCTCACGGAGGAGGCCGCGATCCTGCGCCTCCAGGTGGAGGATCTGCAGCGCCGTGTCGATGCTCTCGAGGCATCGCGGCAGGGGGATGATCGCTCCCACTGAGGCGCTCGCCTTCAAGGCAATCAACGAGGCCGGGGCCGTCAGGTGGAAACCTGGCGGGCCCCGGTTTGTTGCGTGGGAGCACCCCTGGGCGGGTGGTCCGCGGGCGGCGCGGCGCGGTTAGCGCAAAAGCGTGCCGTCGGGGCCGAGGCTGAGGCGTTCGGTGGGGGCTGCGGGGTCGACTTCGCCTTGTGCGAGCTTGCGCCTGAGTGCGGAGGCTGGGCGCGAGACGGGGACGGTGGGTTCGCCGGAGGTGTCCTCGTCGGTGTCGTCCGCCGCGCTCGGCGTAGGTTTCGAGGCTTCGATCGGCGAGGCGGAGGGGGATTCGACGGGGGTTAGGGAGATGCGGGCCCCCATCGCGGATGCGTGCGAGGGGAGGAGGGGCTCGCCGTCGAGGTCTTTGGCCAGGTCGTCGAGCATGGCGCGTGCCTCTTCGATGACGGAGGAGTCTTCGGCGTGGAGGCCGTGGACGAGCCAGCGGACGAGGGCGATCTCGCTCATGAGCTGTGCGCGTGTAAAGACGTGCAGGTCGGTAGCGCGGCGCTCGTGGCCGTAGGTTTCGCGGAAGCGTTCGAGGAATGCATCGGATGCGGTGGCCTGGATCCATGCGATGTCGAGGGCGGGGTCGCCCACGTGCGCGCTGGTCCAGCCGCTGATGGCCAGGAGTGAACCGCGTTTGACGGACAGGCAGTGTTCTTGGATGTCGCCGTGGACGGGGGCGGCGGGGAATCGCCAGAGGGAGACGTCTTCGAGGGCGGCTTCCCAGCGGCTCCACAGGGCGGCGGGAATGGTGACCTCGCGGGCGGCCTCGTCGAGGAGTGCGAGGTTGCGGTCGCGGCATTCGATGGCCGTGTAGGTGGGCAGTCCGATCGCGGAAAACACGGTCTCGGGGAGGTTGTGGAGAGCTGCGAGGGCGCGTCCGAGAGAGGCGGGCAGGAGCGGGTCCGTGTCGAGGTCCTCGTCCGTGGGGGCGGTGCCGCCCGGATCGCGGTGGACGTAGACGCTTCCGCCATGTGCAAGCTTGGCTTGCCCGGCCAGTCGGGGCACGTCGAAGGGGATGTAGTCGTGGTCGTGTGCCTGCCCGAGGCGGTCGAGGATTCCGGAGGTCGCTTCGAGGGCGGGGCCGGAGACCTCCTCGTGGGGGCAGGTGACGATCCAGCGGTTGCCTGCGGCGTCTTCGATGCCGGTCACGGTAGAGAGCTCGTCGCTGTAGGAGGGCGGGCGCAGGGCGGTGACGCGCATACCGGGGACGGCGGCGGTGGCCAGGGCTGCCAGTTCGAGGGGGCTCTTCGGGGAGGTCATTGACTTAACGTATCGCGTGTGAGGGCGCGCGAGTGCTTCCCCGCGCGGAGTCGTGGGAGATTGGGCGGGTGTGGGTTTGCTCCTTTCTGAAAAACTCTGTTACTTTCGACACATTGGCTTGGTCTGTAGCAAGGAGGCGCAGCGATGGAAGCCATGACGCGTTCTCTCGCGGCACGTGTCCGAGAGGGATTGGCTGCGGGCGGCATTGACGCATCTCGCGATCCTGCGGCGGTGCGCGCGCTCATCGAGCGTGCCATTGATCGGCATGTACCCGACCTGTTGCCCTCTGCCCGAGCGCAGATCGAGGCGGACCTCATGGACGACATCTGCGGCCTCGGCCCGCTCCAGGTGCTCATGGACGATCCGTCGGTGGAGGAGATATGGATCAACGCGGCCTCGCGCGTGTTTGTCGCGCGTGGCGGTGTGGCCGAGTTGACCAGCCTCATCCTCACGGACGAGGACGTGCGCGCCCTCGTGGAGAGGATGCTGCACCACTCGGGACGCAGGCTCGACCTGTCGAGTCCCTTCGTGGACGCGATGCTCGCGGGCGGGGAGCGCCTCCACGTCGTCATTCCGCCGGTGACGGGTTCATCGTGGAGCGTGAACATCCGCAAACACATCCAGCGGGCGCGCACCCTGGAGGATCTGGTTGCGGTCGAGATGGTCGCTCCGCCGATGCGTGACTTCCTCTCGGCCGCCGTCAGCTGCGGCCTGTCCGTGCTCGTTTCGGGAGGAACTCAGGCGGGCAAGACGACTCTGCTGCGCGCCCTGGCGGGGGAGCTTCCGCGTTCACGCCGCGTCATCTCCTGCGAGGAGGTCTTCGAGCTGGGTCTGGCTAACTGGGACCACGTTGCGATGCAGACTCGTCCGGCGGGCGCGGAGGGCACGGGTGAGATTACCCTGCGTGATCTCGTGCGCGAGTCCCTGCGTATGCGCCCCGAATACCTGATCGTCGGCGAGGTGCGAGGACCCGAGGCCCTCGATCTCCTCGTCGCCCTGAACGCCGGTGTTCCGGGTATGGCGACCGTGCACGCTAACTCGGCGCGTGAGGCCCTCGACAAGCTCTCGATCCTGCCTCTCCTCGCGGGAGAAAATGTCACGACGGGGTTCGTCACGCCGACCCTGGCCTCGTCGATTGACCTCGTGTGTCACGTTGAACGAGGAGCCGATGGGCACCGCCACATCGCCGAGATTCTCGCGGTTCCCGGGCGCGTTGAAGGTAATCGGATTGAAACTGCGTCGCTCTTTACGTACGACGGGATCCGCTGCGAACGAGGCAGCGGCGGACTGGATCTGCACGATCGCTTCGCCGCAGCCGGGTTCGACTTGGCCTCCCTGCTGGAGTGGGGGACGGCGTGATCGCCATCGTGTGTGGACTCGTATTCGGGATAGGGCTTGTGATGGCCCTCTCCCCGTGGTTCGTACCCGCGCCGGCCTGGAGGCCGTGGGGGCCGTGGAAGCGCGTGCGTGAGGACGTCGCGCGTGCGCGTGTTCCGGGGCTGACGGCAGGGCGCCTCTTCATGCTGAGCGGTGTGATCGGGGCGGTCGTCGCGATGGTTGTCCTCGCTGTCACCGGCGCATGGCCGGTGGCCCTCATCGTGTCGCTCGGCGTGTCTTTCCTGCCGTACGCGTGGGTCGTCTCTCGGGTGCGCGCACACGCTCAAACCGTTCGTGCCGCATGGCCGGAGGTCATCGATGCGATGGTGTCCGGCGTGCGTGCGGGCACTTCGTTGCCCCAGGTGCTGTGCGATCTCGCCGAGGAGGGCCCCGTCCCCGTCCGCTTTGCCTTCGAGGCTTTCTCCCGCGACTACAGTGCTAACGGGCGTTTCGCTCCCGCGCTCGATCGGATGAAAGCAGAAGTCGCAGACCCCGTCGCCGACCGCATTATCGAGGCGCTGCGTATTGCGCGGTCCGTCGGCGGTGCTGATCTGACGCGCCTCCTGCAGGACCTGGCCGCTCTCTTGCGTGAGGATGCGCGCGTGCGTGGTGAACTCGAGGCCCGACAGTCCTGGACGGTTGGGGCGGCTCGTCTCGGGATCGCCGCTCCGTGGGTCGTCCTCCTGCTCCTGTCGGGCGGAGGGGCCAGCGCGAGCGTCTGGAACTCCCCAGGCGGTATCGCTGTCCTGTGCGCGGGTGCCGGAATCTGCGTCATCGCCTACCTGGCGATGAAGGCAATGAGTCGGCTCAGCACCGATCCGCGCAACCTGGGAGGTGGATCGTGAGCCCCTGGACTTTCCGCATCCTCGACGTGGCAGTCAGCGCACTGCTCGTGGGAGGCCTCGCGCTGCTCGCGGCGGCCTGGTTCGCGCGCCGTCCCACTTTCGCGGCCCGAGTCGCGCAGGGCCGCGTCAGCGAGGAGGCCCCGTCACCGGTGAGTGCGTGGGCGCGGCGCCTCAGTGCAGCTGCCCTCGAATCCCTCGGGTCGACCACGCAGTCAGTCGCACGCCGTCTCGCCCTGGCGGGCATGACGCCGGAGGTCTCCGTCTTTCGGCTACGCCAGGCACTCGCAGGGATTGCCGGTTTCATCCTCGCCTGCCTCGCCCTCACGGTGCGCCCCGCCTCCTCGCTGCGCGCCTCAATCATCCCCCTGTGCGCGTGCGCTCTCGTCGGCACGCTGCTGGGGGTTGCCGGTATGGATCGTTACCTCACAGTGCGGGCCCACGCCAGGCAGCGCGCGATCGACGTCGCCGTTCCCGACTGCGCGGAGCTGCTTGCGCTCGCGGTCGCGGCGGGGGAATCGATTCCTGCCGCGATCGAGCGGGTTGCGGGGTGCGCGGGTGGGCCGCTGGGGGCGGAGCTGTCCCTGACGGCTGGACACATCCGCAACGGCACGCCTTCCGTGCGTGCCCTTTCCGACCTCGTTGAACGCACCGAGTCGCCCGCTCTCACGCGCCTGAGCCGAACGCTCACGACCGCGATCGAGCGCGGCTCACCCTTGGCCTCGGTCCTGCATGATCAGGCGCGTGATCAACGCGAACGATCCCTCGCCGCCCTCATGGAGGAGGGTGGACGCCGCGAGATCGCGATGCTGCTACCCGTCGTCTTTCTCATCTTGCCCGTCACCGTCATGTTCGCCCTCTACCCGGGGCTCATCGCCCTGGATTTCACACCGTGAAGGAAGGAAAACAGTCATGAAGAAACTATTCCTAAGGAAAGCTCCCCTCGGGGAGCGCGGTGATGTGCCCGGATGGGTGCTCATCACGCTGATGACGGCTGCCCTCGTCGTTCTTATCTGGGGCGTCGCCTCGGAGCGTCTGGTGGAGATCTTTAACCGTGCGATGGACTCGATTTCAGGCATCTGACGCGCACCCCGAGCGAGGTTCCGAGGTCGTCTCCACGGTCCTCGTCCAGGGACTCGTCGTCCTGGTGATACTCCTGCTCGCCCAGATCGCCTTTGCCTCGCACGTGCGCACGATGAGTGTGAGCGCTGCGTCCGAGGGCGCGCGCCGCGGTGGTCTCCTCGGCGGCGACGAGGACGAGGCGCGGGTGCGCACGGGGGAACTTCTCGATTCTCTCGTGGGGTCCGCCGAGGACCGCGACATCGACGTCGCACGCGAGGATGATGGGGGAGTTGACGTTCTCGTGGTGACGGTGCGCACGCGCCTGCCGCTCGTCGGTGGCTTTGGGCCGCGTTGGCTCACCGTTCATGGCCGTGCCCTGGTGGAGGGGCCGTGAGTGAGCGCGGGGACGCCAGCGTGGAATTCCTGGGCATCCTGGTGGTCCTCGTCATCCCAGTCCTCTACATTGTTCTCGCGGTTGGGCAGGTGAGTGCCGGTGCGATGGCGGTGGATGCGGGGGCGCGTGAGGCCGCGCGGATTCTCGCTGAGGACCCTGCTCGCGAAGCCGACGCATCCCATGCCGTTGCGCTCATCGTTGAGGACTTTGGGATCGATGCTCAGGCGGACGTGGTCCCGAATTGTGTCGGGTGCGAGGGGGATGGGGGCGTCGTCGACGTGCGTGTGTCCGTGCGTGTCCCCCTGCCGTATATGCCTGCATGGCTGGGAAGCGCCGGCGTGGGTGTCTCCTCGAGTGCGCGCGTTCCCATCCGGGAGGTGGTTGCCCATGGGTGATCAGGGGCGCGTCGGCGTTCTGATGGGTGCGGGTTGCGCATTCGTCTGTCTGTTTCTCTTCGTCTCCCTCGCTCTGACCGAGGTCGCGATGCAGGATCGCAGGCTTGTGTCGTGTGCCGATGCCCTGGCGAGCGTCGGGGGTGGTAACGCCTCGACTGGTGCGTTCTTCGTGGAAGGGGACGCGCTCGAAGTTGACGAGGCCGGGGTGCGTTCTCGGGTCGAGGAGGGCCTGGCGGCGCTATCGGATACCACGTGCAAGGTGGGCGATGGCGTGACTGTGAGTGGGGTCAGCATCAGCGATACCGAGGTGGAGGTCGCAGTGAGTGCGCGGCCGACCGTGTCGTTGGTACCTCCAGTTCTGCGCGCAGTGGCGGTTCCCGAGCTGATGCGTACCTCAAGTGCGCGCCTTCGGCAGGTTCATGGGCCGCACTAAAGTGGCGTCCGCTACGGTCACATTGTGGGATGGGTCCAGAAGTGGAGGTAAATGAAACGTAAACTTTAGGCCATGAGCAGCTTTGATACATCTCGTCTTTCCCCCGCGCTGGCCTCTGTTTTCGAATCCGTCCAGCGCCGTGATCCCGCCCAGGCCGAGTTCCACCAGGCCGTCTACGAGGTCCTCTTGACCATCGCCCCCCTCGCCGAGCGTCACCCCGAGTACGCCGACCTGGCCATCATCGACCGCATCGTTGAGCCCGAGCGCCAGCTCCAGTTCCGCGTCCCGTGGGCCGACGATTTGGGCAACATCCACGTGAACCGTGGTTTCCGCGTCCAGTTCAACTCCGCGCTTGGCCCCTACAAGGGCGGCCTGCGCTTCCACCCCTCCGTGAACCTGTCCATCATCAAGTTCCTCGGTTTCGAGCAGATCTTCAAGAACGCCCTGACCGGCCTGCCCATGGGCGGCGGCAAGGGCGGCGCGGACTTCGACCCCAAGGGCAAGTCCGACGCCGAGGTCATGCGCTTCTGCCAGTCCTTCATGACTGAGCTCTCCCGCCACATCGGCCCCGACACCGACGTGCCCGCCGGTGACATCGGCGTGGGCGGCCGCGAGATCGGCTACATGTTCGGCCAGTACAAGCGCCTCAAGAACCGCTTCGACGCGGGCGTCCTGACCGGCAAGGGTCTGACCTGGGGCGGTTCGTTTGCGCGTACCGAGGCCACCGGCTACGGCCTCGTCTACTTCGCCGCCGAGATGCTCGCCGCGAAGGGCACCAGCTTCGACGGCAAGCGCGTCGTGGTTTCCGGCTCGGGCAACGTGGCGATCTACGCGACCGAGAAGGCCCAGCAGCTGGGCGCGACCGTCGTCGCCGTCTCCGACTCCTCCGGCTACGTCGTGGACGAGGCCGGCATCGACGTCGCCCTGCTCAAGGACGTCAAGGAGGTGCGTCGTGGACGCGTCTCCGACTACGCAGCCGAGCGCCCCGGTGCCGTCTTCGTGGCTGACGGCTCCATCTGGGACGTCCCCTGTGACGTTGCGCTGCCCTGCGCGACCCAGAACGAGCTGCCCCTGTCCGGCGTTCAGAGCCTCATCAAGAACGGCGTCCAGCTGGTGGCCGAGGGTGCGAACATGCCCACCACCCCCGAGGCGATCGAGGCCCTGCAGGCCGCGGGCGTCGCCTACGCCCCCGGCAAGGCCTCCAACGCGGGCGGCGTGGCCACCTCCGGCCTCGAGATGCAGCAGAACTCGGGCCGCACCCAGTGGGCCTTCGAGGAGACCGACGCCAAGCTCCACCAGATCATGGTCGACATCCATGCGAACACCGTCGCCACTGCCGAGGAATACGGCGTGGCCGGTGACTACGTGGCCGGCGCGAACCTGGCGGGCTTCCGCAAGGTGGCCGACGCGATGGTCGCGATGGGTCTCATCTGATCCGCTTCCTGTCGATGCCCCGGCGTCTCTTCGGCGTCGGGGCACCGTCGTCTCTGCGGCTGATCGGGGGAGTAAGCCCGGCCACCGTCGTGCCCTAGCGTTCCTCGTTGGCCGCCCGATCCGCTACCCTGGATGGGTGGCCATTGAATTTTCTGAAGAGATCCCGTCCCTGCGCACCACGATGGAGAACATCCTCGCGGTCGTGCAGCCGGACAAGCTGCGCGAGCAGATCGCCGAGCTGAACGAGAAGGCGGCCGCGCCCGACCTGTGGGACGACCCGAGCGCCGCGCAGGCCGTCACGAGCGCGCTCAGCCACCGCCAGAGCGAGCTCGACCGCGTCACGCAGATGAGCGAGCGCATCGACGACCTGGAGGCCATGGTGGACATGGCCGCCGAGGACCCGGACGAGAGCGCCGATATCCTCGCGGAGGCCGAAGCCGACCTGGAGAAGCTCCGCAAGGACCTGAGCGACCTCGAAATCCGCACGCTGCTGGACGGCGAGTACGACGAGCGCAATGCCGTCATCACGATCCGAAGCGGCGCAGGTGGCGTGGACGCCGCCGACTTCGCCGAGATCCTCTTGCGCATGTACCTGCGCTGGGCCGAGCGTCACGGCTACCCGACGAAGGTCATGGATACGTCCTACGCCGAAGAAGCGGGCCTGAAGTCGGCGACCTTCGAGGTTCAGGCCCCCTACGCCTACGGCACGCTGAGCGTCGAGGCCGGCACCCATCGCCTCGTGCGTATCAGCCCCTTCGATAACCAGGGGCGCCGCCAGACGTCCTTCGCGGCCGTCGAAGTCATTCCTCTCATCGAGACGACGGACCACATCGAGATTCCCGAGTCCGAGCTGAAGGTCGACGTCTTCCGTTCCTCGGGCCCCGGCGGCCAGTCCGTGAACACGACCGACTCGGCCGTGCGTATGACCCACATCCCCACGGGCATCGTCGTGTCCATGCAGGATGAGAAGTCCCAGATCCAAAACCGCGCGGCCGCCCTGCGAGTCCTGCAGTCCCGCCTCCTCGTTTTGCGCCACGAGGAAGAGCAAGCGAAGAAGAAGGAGCTCGCCGGCGACGTCAAGGCCTCGTGGGGCGACCAGATGCGCTCCTACGTCCTCCAGCCGTATCAGATGGTCAAGGACCTGCGCACCGAGTACGAGTCGGGCAACCCCCAGTCCGTCTTCGATGGCGACATCGATGGCTTCATCAACGCCGGTATCCGCTGGCGCAAGAACGAGCAGAACGCCGCCCAGGACTGAGGCGCGCGGCAACGCATCACCCGGCCCCGGCCTCGTCGATTTATGCACGAGGCCGGGGCCGGGTCCGTGTTCAAGGTGCCCGGGGTGGAGGGCTGAGCGACACACCGGCGGTTTTCCGCGTGTCGCAGCAGGGTCGTGACCCGATCGTTACCTAATCTGACAGGGACTATTGACCCCGATCGGACGGTCCCATGATTCGTTTTGATGATGTCACCATGGTGTACACGCCAGGTGCCCAGCCCGCGCTGGATCACGTCTCGCTGGAGGTGGAACGCGAAGAATTCGTGTTCCTCGTCGGCAAGTCGGGTTCCGGCAAGTCCACCTTCCTCCAGCTCGTCATGCGCGAGATGAAAGCAACGAGCGGCAAGGTGTGGGTGCTCGGTAAGGACGTATCCAAGCTGTCCACCTGGGCCGTGCCGAAGCTTCGACGTCAGATCGGCACGGTCTTCCAGGACTTCCGCCTGCTGCCCTCCAAGACCGTGTACGAGAACGTCGCGCTGGCCATGCAGGTGATCGGTAAGCCTCGTCACGCCATCGAGACCTCCGTCCCCGACGCCCTGGACCTCGTGGGCCTGTCGGGTAAGGAATCGCGTCTGCCGCACGAACTCTCCGGCGGTGAGGAACAGCGCGTGGCCATCGCCCGCGCCATGGTGAACCGTCCCGAGCTGCTGCTCGCGGACGAGCCCACCGGCAACCTCGACCCCGAGACGTCGCTGGGCATCATGCGACTGCTCGACCGAATCAACCGCACGGGCACGACCGTCGTCATGGCGACCCACGACGCCACCATTGTTAACCAGATGCGCAAGCGCGTCATCGAACTCGAGGCCGGCGACGTTATCCGCGACCAGAACCGCGGCGTCTACGGGGCCGGGAGGTAAAGAGAGTGAAGCTTCGTTTTATTTTCTCCGAGGTCGGCAAGGGCCTGTCGCGTAACCGCGCGATGAGCGTGGCCGTCATCCTCGTGACCTTCGTGTCCCTGCTGTTCGTCGGCATCGCGGGCCTGACCCAGATGCAGGTGTCCAAGATGAAGTCGGAGTGGTACGACAAGATCGAGGTCACGGTCTACATGTGTGCGATCAACGACGCCGCCCCGAACTGCAACGCGACCGAGGCGACCGAAGCGCAGATCGATGCCGTGCGCCAGAAGCTGGCCTCCTCCGAGATGACGCCCTACGTGGCAACCGTCTACGAGGAGACCAAGGAAGAGGCATACGAGAACTTCAAGCGCCTCAACGGCAACGACGCGCTCACGCAGTGGACCACGCCGGACATGCTCCAGTTCGCGTTCCGTATCAAGCTGGTCAACCCCGAGCAATACTCGGTGGTCAAGGAAGAGTTTTCCGGGACCGCCGGCGTCTCCGAGGTCCGCGATCAGCGTGAGGTCGTCGAACCCCTGTTCCGCGTGTTGGGTGCCGCCCGCACGGCCGCCCTGGGACTCGGTGCAATCATGGTCGTCGCGGCGATCCTGCTGATCTCGACGACGATCCGCCTGAGCGCGATGAGCCGCGAGCAGGAAACCCAGATTATGCGCTACGTGGGTGCCTCGAACCTGTTCATTCAGGCACCCTTCATGATCGAGGGTGCGCTGGCCGCACTGGTGGGCGCAGCCTTCGCAATCGGCACCCTGTTCGCGGGTGTGCACTTCGTCGTCCAGGGGTGGATGGCTCCCGCCTTCAAGTGGACGAACTTTATTGGTATGGGCGAGGTGGCAATCATGACGCCAATCCTCGTCCTGGCCGCGGTGGCGCTGGCGATTATCGCGTCGGCTTTCTCGTTGGCCAAGTACACGAAGGCGTGAGTCTCATGTTCCGTTCTCTTCGTCGTCCCCGTCGCGGCGTGGTCCGCGCAGGTGCCCTGGCCCTCGCGTTCGCGTCGTTCATCGCGATGAGTCAGACGCTGCCCGCGCGCGCGGACGACGACCGTGACGCAGCTGCGAACGCCGCCGCGGAGGCGCAGGCGACGGTCAATGCCCTGCAGTCTCAACTCGAGGGTATCGATGCATCGCTGGCGCAGGTCTACATCGACCTGCAGAACCTCAATGCTCAGATCCCGGAAGCTCAGACTGCCTACGACAACGCAGTGGCCGACTTCGACAAGAAGTCTCGCGAACACACGACGATCCTGGGGGAGCTGAGTGCCGCGAAGGGCGAGCAGACCCGCATCGACGATTCGCTGAACGACGCGACCACGCAGGCTGACGATTCGCAGCGCGCGATCGCCGACCTGGTGCGCCGCAAGTACCGCGATGGCAACGTCGATCCGGTCGCGGTGGCCCTGACCTCGGGCGGCACCGAGTCCATCACGGAGCGCGCCGCAGCGGCCGACATGGCACTGCGCACGGAGAACCAAACCATGACCTCGGCCCTGGACGTGTCCTCGTCCCAGCGCACCCAGTCCACGCGCCAGGGCGCGATCACGGATCGTATCGCTGACCTCGAGGAGAAGGCCGCTCAGGCGGAAGCGGACGCGCAGACCGCGAAGGACGACGCTGACGCGAAGCTCACCGAGCTCAACGACCTGAAGGATCAGGCATCCGCCAAGCAAACCGAATGGGACGCTCAGAAGGGACAGGTCCAGGCCTCCCTCGACCAGGCCGAGGCCGACTACCAGGCGCGCAGCGATGAACTGGCGGCCATCGATGCGGCGAACCAGGCCACGGGCGTGTCCTACACGTCGTCCTCGGGCTTCCGTAACCCGCTCGACATCCCGATCGTCGTCACCAGTCCCTTCGGTATGCGCTATCACCCGGTGCTGGGCATCATGAAGGGGCACTCGGGCACCGACATGGCGGCCGACTGTGGCACGATCATCCACGCGGTTGCCTCGGGCTACGTCAACGCGGTGTCCTCTGACGTGTCGGCGGGTAACTACGTGGATATCAACCACGGCATTGTCGGCGGCAACTCAGTCATCACGGAATACCTGCACATGCAGGCCCAGTACGTGTCCCCCGGACAGTACGTGAACGCGGGCGACGCGCTGGGCGAGGTAGGCTCGACCGGCTACGCGACCGGCTGCCACCTGCATTTCGGTGTTCTTGAGAACGGAAACTATGTTGAACCGATGGATTACCTGTAATCCGGGTTAGGATAGACCCTCGTAGCGTTTTCGCTGCGGGGGTCTTTCCTGTGTGAGCAGGGAAACGAGTCTGGAGGGAGGCAGGTCATGCCCAAGGAATGGAAGAAGCCCAAGCCTACGGAGGGGCAGCGTGCCAAGGCTGCCTCCGACGCGAAGAAGACGATTGCCCGTAACAAGAAGGCGCGCCACGACTACACGATTGAGGACACCTGGGAGGCCGGTCTGGCTCTCATGGGGACCGAGGTGAAGGCGCTGCGGATGGGGCGCGCCTCGCTCGTGGACGCGTGGGTGGAAATCAATGGGGGAGAGGCATGGCTGTACGGTGCCAACATCCCCCTGTATTCGCAGGGCTCGTGGACGAACCACGCGCCCACGCGCAAGCGCAAGCTGCTGCTGCACCGAGCTGAGATCGACCGTATGCAGGATCGCGTGGCCGCGAAGGGCTACACGATTGTGCCCCTGGAGCTGTACTTCATTGGCGGGCGCGTCAAGGTCGAGGTTGCCCTGGCTAAGGGCAAGCAGGAGTGGGATAAGCGCCAGGCGCTGCGCGAGAAGCAGGATCAGCGCGAGGCCGAGCGTGCGATGCGCCGCTACGTGAAGCAGGCCCGCCGGTAACGGAAAGAAGGCGACCCTGTGCGAGGTTCCGTCAGGATTTTTCGTCGTGATCTTCTGAGGCTGGTCACCGTCCCAGCCGCTTGGATCGTCATCATCGGTATGGCGTTCGTCCCCGCGCTTTATGCGTGGTTCAACATCGTGGGGTTCTGGGACCCTTACGCTCATACGTCGCAGATCCGCGTGGCCGTGGCCAACGAGGACGAGGGGGCGACGAAGGACGGACTGGGCACCGTCAACGTTGGCGCTTTGCTGTCGAATCAGCTGCGGCAGAATGACCAGCTGGGCTGGCACTTCGTGAGCGCGGACGAGGCTCGCTCTGAGGTCGAGCACGGCGAATCCTACGCCGCTTTCGTCATCCCGGCCTCGTTCTCCTCTGATCTGACGGGCATCGTTGACGGCACGTACGTCAAGCCGAACATCCAGTATTACGTCAACGAGAAGAATAGCGCGGTGGCCCCGAAGATTACGGGGGCGGGTGCGACGGCGCTGGATCGGAAGATCAACGCGACGTTCGTGTCCACCGTCGCCAAAGTGCTGTCCGACAAGGCGTCCGAGGCCGGGGTCGGCATCGCGGATCAGGCTGATACTGCGCGTGCGGACGCGGTGGCCTCGCTTGGGGAGGCTTCGACGAAGGCGCAGAACGCGTCGGATACCCTGTCGAGCATGGGGGAGACGATTGATTCCGCGAAGGGCTCTGTCGCCTCGGCTCGTACGACGCTGGGCGACCTCGATACTGCGGCGGGTGACCTGTCGGCGTCACTGGACACGGCCGATGCACTCGTCACCGACGCGCGTACGTCGCTGGCTGATTTCTCTGGCGACATGGGCTCGGTCCTGGATGGGCTATCGACCAATACGTCGGACGCGCTGGCCGACCTGTCGACAGACGCGGGCAGCCTCGACGGTGCCGTGCAGGGGGCGACGGGCAGGCTTGATGGTCTGCTCGTCGAGGGCAACTCGATCAACACGACGGTTGGCACGATTCTCAGCGATCTGGACACGGCGGGTGTCGGGAATCTTCCTGGCGCGGGTACGGCCCTGACGGATCTGACGAACAACAACACGTCGCTGTCGACTGCGATTACCGACCTGACGACTCTGAACACGGACCTGTCCGCGTCCTCGACGTCGATTTCCACGGCTCTCACGTCCGCGTCGACCGCGGCCAACTCCGTGCAGACGGCCGTGTCGAACGCGCGAGCGGGTGTGAGCGGCCAGGTTCCTACACTCTCGACGGCTATCGACGATTTTTCGAGCGCCTCCTCGTCGATGCGTTCGTCGCTCGATACTCTGCGCGGCCAGCGTGACCAGGTGTCGACGCTGCTCGATCAGTTGGATTCGCTGCTCGACGACGCGAAGACTGCCACATCGAACAGCGCGACTAACGTGGGCACCATCAAGACGGACCTGGATAGCGTGTCCACGGACGTCTCGTCGATCGCGTCGTCGAACACGCTGCGTGACCTGGCGACCTCGCTGGGGACCAACGCGGAATCGGTTGCTTCCTTCATGGCGTCACCGACCTCGATCCAGACGCAGACGGTGTTCCCGGTCGCCGCCTACGGGTCGGCGATGGCACCCCTGTTTACGAACCTGGCGCTGTGGATTGGCGCGTTCTCCCTCGTTCTTCTCCTCAAACTCGATGTCGACGAGGAGGGGATAGGCCCCGCCTCCTCGGCCACCAAGTACGTGGGCCGGTGGATGTTGCTCGCTTTCTTCGGCGTCATCCAGGCGCTCGTCGTGTCGATCGGTGACCTGATCATTGGCGTGCAGACCGTCTCTCGTCCGACTTTCGTGGGGACGTCGATCATTATTTCGATGGTCTACGTGTCTATCGTCTACATGCTCGCGACGTGCTTCCAGCACATCGGCAAAGGCCTGTGCGTCGTCATCATGGTCATGCAGATTCCCGGTTCTGCCGGCCTGTACCCGATTGAGATGCTGCCGTCCTTCTTCCGTTTCTTGCATCCGGTGCTCCCTTTCACATATGGGATTAAAGCGATGCGCGAGACGGTGGGCGGCTTCTACCGGCACGAGTACCTCTTGGCCCTAGGGGCGCTTGGCGTTCACGCGCTGGTCGCATTCGTCATTGGGCTGGCGTTGCGCCCCTTCCTGGTCAACCTCAACGCGATGATCACGCGCGACCTGGCGTCCTCGGGCCTGTTCGTGGCCGAGGCGACGCGCGTGCCCTCCAACCGCTACCGCCTGACTCAGATTGTGGCGGCCCTGGCTGACCATGAGGGCTTCCAGCGTTCGGTGTCGGCGCGTGCTGCTCGCTTCGAGCGCCGTTACCCGCGCATGAGGCGCGGTGCCATCGTGCTGGGTGTGCTCGTGCCCGCTGCTCTCGCGGTCCTGTCGGTCACGAACGCCGCCGAAGTGCCGGTCGTGCTGGGTGCGTGGATTGTGTGGGTCCTGGCCGTCATCACGTTCCTGATCGGCTTGCAGTACCTGCGTGAGGCTCTCGAGCGCCAGCAACTGCTCGGTGCCATGGAAGAGAGCGACGTGCGTTCACTGCTGACCCGCCGCGTCAAGGGTGCTCGCTCGCGAATCGCGCTCAGCGCAGCCGCCGTGAGCGCGTCGATCTCCTCTGCCCTGGCGGCGTCGCTCGCACAGTACGACGCAGAGCACGCTTCCGAGAAGACCGAGGACGAGGCCTCCACGGGTTCCGCCGATGTCGCATCCTCAGCGCAGGGGAAGACGACCGACGAGGTGGACCCCGGCCTCGTGGATGAGGAACGGACAGCGGAAGGCGACGAGACCGACGAGGCGGACCCCGGCCTCGTGGATGAACCTGACGCTGCCGAGGACGAGGAGGACGCGAAGTGAGAACCATCTGGGCTATCTACCGCGCGGACCTGCGCCGGGCGCGCCGCTCACTCATCGCCCTCGTCGTGATCTTCGGACTCGTCGTCATTCCCTCTCTGTTCACGTGGTTCAACGTCGCGGCGTCCTGGGATCCCTTCGGCAACACGCGCTCCCTGCGTATCGCTATTGCGAACACGGATGCGGGATACAAGTCCGATCTGGTGCCACTGCACATCAACATCGGCGACCAGGTCGTCTCTGCTCTGCGCAAGAACGATAAATTCGACTGGGTAATCGCCTCGGAGGAGGCGGCGGTCGAAGGGACACGCTCGGGCGACTACTACGCGGCCATTGTCATCCCCGAAGACTTTTCGAAGGACATGCTGACCTTCTTCGACGGGGAGGCTTCGAGCGCGCCCATGACGTACTACGTCAACGAGAAGAAGAACGGAATTAGCCCGAAGCTCGCAGGCCAGGGAGCCGAGTTCGTCAGCGCGCAGGTGAACCAGACCTTCGCACAGACTCTCGCCGAGGTTGCGCTGGATACGGCCTCGTCGATGGGGGACGCACTGTCCTCGACGACCGCGACGGGGGCCGTCACCACGCTCGACAACCGCGTGCAGTCAGTGGCCACGCGCCTGCGTACCGCCGCCGACAGCGCGGACGCGTACGCGGCGCTGGCCAGTTCTTCGCTGACACTCATCGATTCGACGACGACGCTCGTATCCGGTGTGGGGACCGCGAAGTCCTCCGCGCAGTCAGCCGTCGGCAGCGCCGACTCCGGAGCGACGGGGCTGACCGCCGCAGCCACCGGTGCGATTGCCTCCGTGTCCAGCGCCATCGACTCATCCAAGACGGAGCTCAGCACGCTGTCCACCTCCGTGGAGAACGTGTATTCGACGGCGTCGACCAACGCAACCGACGCCTCAGCGTCGCTGCGTTCGCAGGCCGACGTCCTGGATTCGCACGCGACCACCTACGAGAACATCAAGAAGACGCTCAAGGACTTGCCAGGCTCGCCCGTGTCCCAATCCTCCCTGGATAGGCTGCAAAGCGCGGCCGACCGGCTGCGCACCCTGGCGACCAACCTGCGTGACGCTGCGACCGACCTCGACACGAAGACCACGGACGCGCAAACCAATCACGACAACATCACCGCCCTGATTGCCGACGCAAACCAGGCTGTCGACGACCTGTCAGCCGACTACGACAACGACCTGAAGCCGAAGCTCGACTCCCTGGCCTCGACCCTGTCGTCGGCGCAAACATCCCTGTCCTCCGCGCGTTCTAGCTTGTCCTCCTCGGTCTCCACGGCCTCGGATGGCGGCGACAGTGTGCGCGATAAGCTCACGAGCTTGCATGACAATCTGACGTCGGCGGCCTCGGATATGCGCGATTCCGCCGGGAAAATGGATTCGCTGCACACCTCCATCAAGGAGGCCCAGGACAGCGGCGATCTGACGACCCTGAAGGACATCATCGGGAATAATCCCGAGGCGCTGGCCGCCGCCATTGCCGCACCCGTCGGCGTCGATACGATTCCCGTTTATCCGGTGGCGAACTTCGGCTCCCAAATGGCACCCATGTACTCGATCCTGGCCCTGTGGGTCGGCTCCGTCCTCATGGTTGTGTCCATCCGCTCTGATGTGACCGACGAGAATGCCGCTGAGGGCCTGCCCGAGGATGATCCGCTGCGCGCTACGTTGACCGCTTCGCGGATCCGCCTGGCGTCCGGGTACCTGGGGCGCTACCTGATTTTCGGGACGATTGCACTGACACAGGCGACGCTGATCGGGCTGGGCGATCTCTATTTCCTGAAGGTTCAGCACGTCCACCCGCTGGAGTTCATGGGCACGCTGTGGCTGACAGCCGTCGTGTTCTCGTTCCTCATGTACACGCTCATCGCGACGTTCGGGAACGCTGGTAAGGCCCTGGGCGTGCTGCTCCTGGTCCTGCAGATTTCGGGTGCCGGGGGAGCGTTCCCGCTGGCGATCCTGCCATCCTTCTACTCGTCGATTTCGCCGTTCCTGCCGGCTACCCACGCGATGACGGCGCTGCGCGCGTCAATCGCCGGATATACGGGCCACGAGTACGGGGATGCCATGTGGCTCCTGGCCTCCTTCATCCTGTTTGCGGCGTTCCTGGGGCTGGCGCTGCGCCCGCTGCTGGTGCGCGGCAACCGGCGGATGGTAGCGAAGCTGGAGTCCACGAAGCTCCTGTAGAGCAGTGGTGCCCGTGGGGACGAGGCTTGCGCGTGTTCGCGGGGCGTCGGGGAGTTGAAAACTCAAAAGGGGATGATCGGTTTCGACAGTGGTCGTCGATCGAAGTGAAGCGAGCCGAGAATGTACGCTCAACTCGTAAACGATGCGTGCAAACCAATAGGTGCCGAACAGAATCGCACCGACTACGTTCTCGCTGCCTGATATCGCAGCCTGAACCTTTAGTCCGTCAGCCCGGGAGTTGCTTCCGGCCCGGTGTCTGGCGTCGTCTAGGGAGCCACTGGGTGCCGCCCATGTTGGTGGGGCGGCTCCGACACTCAATCAACTGAGCCCATCCGGCGGTGAGTCTACGCAATGCCGGGGGCCGAGAAATAAAACCGTAGACTGCGCTCGGAGAAGAATTCGGGGCCGGATATTGGACGGGGGTTCGATTCCCCCCATCTCCAGTCGCCGATTACATTGAGGCGTCGACGTGTGAGGACTTCATCGAGGTGATTCGCATCGGCCGATGCTGCGGGAACGCCCCTCCTCGTCCTTGGCGGCGCGGTCGAGGGCTGGCTCGTCTCGGGAAGTGTGCCCGAGACGGGCCTCTCAAGAAACATTCTTCACCGCATCTCTTGCTATGGATGCAGTTTCTGACATGCATAATGAACCTTATCCAGAGGTTAAAATGAGTGCGAACACAAGTATTCCTGACATGCAGTATTCACGTTTTTCTGTCTATTGATTAGCGTCAATCTCAACGCTAATTCCAGAACGGCGCCGCGGGATTTATGTTCTCGAATTTTCTAACGGCGAGTTTTACGTCGGAAAGGCGCAAAATGTGGTGAGGCGATTTGCGCAACACAAGCATGGTCGCACTAACCACGATGAAGCCTGGAAAGATATTGAGAAATTATGGTTTATGCCAGTGTCCAAGAACAAGGATTTTACTCAGATCGAAAGTGATGAGATCTGTAGATTTCGGGCATTCGGCAAACGTTTAAGAAATCGCGCTCTGAATCTTGGCCACAGTCAACCTTCTAGTCTCGACGCAGGGCAGTGTCATAGGGTGTAAGCAATTTTCGTGTAGCGGTGATGCTGTTCGGAGGC
>ERZ773234.97-NODE-97-length-26410-cov-4.459268_pt1 | contig 26410 bp, 19 predicted proteins | sample MGYA00580523_ERZ773234 | MGnify/ENA primary metagenome ERZ773234 (study PRJEB29015, sample SAMEA2738167) | human oral metagenome | biome: human oral; feature: human-associated habitat; material: saliva | place: China | collected 2262 ...
GCGTTCGTCTGGAGTTTCCTTGACATTTTTCAAAGAGAAAAAACCAAATACAATCACTTCAATAACGAGGCCAATTCCCAAAATCCATTCTTTAATACCAGAACTTTCGCTTGGGGTCGCAACCCAAATCCCTACTGTATAAAAAATGCTTGCTGCAAACAAAAGTATCGTGTAAAGCTTAGCAGACAAGTCAAAAATAGTCTTTCCCTTACCTTTCTGACTCTTATGAGGCCATGGTTTCATGTGCAGCCAGCCCCAAATAGCTACAATCTGACCTAACACTGAAATACCAGCAATAACTAACTTGGGTCCCCAACTAAGATTAGAACCAAATAAAACAGTAAAATCAATAAAGAGAGCTACGGCAATCATTGCAATGAGGCCACGCATTTTTTGACTTTTTTTCATGATAGACTCCTTTCCTTATGTTAGAAATATTTAACACTCTTTATGTTATAAATATATCACACTTCAATTTGGAAAGCAAGAATTTATGTGCCAAGGTGGCAATTATTTGAAAAAATTCTATAATAAAAGCCCTTGCCAGATAAATAACCAGCAAGGTCCTATGTTTTTATTGATTATTCAAGAATAGCAAAGTCCCTTATTCCATCTCTCTGAGATAGTTCAAAGCTTCATTGAAGGTTTTGACAGGGACGATTTTCATTTTACTCTTGATTTTGATAGAAGCACGAAGTGCCTCATGGTAGTTAGAGCGCAGCTTAGGATTGTACTGGGCAATATCAGCGTCAATGGTGTCATCAGGAACAAAGAAAATCTCCGCGCCTGCCTTATCAGCAGCCATGACCTTCATCTCTATCCCGCCAATCCGGCCAACATTTCCCTTGTGGTCAATCGTTCCAGTACCAGCAATAGTTTTTCCTTTAGTAATGTCTTCAGACACGAGCTGGTTGTAAAGCTCCAGACTGAACATGAGTCCACCAGAAGGACCTGCTACACCGTTGCTCTTAAACTCCGTCAGAGGATTCATGGCAACACTAGCTTTAGAACCCAATTCGATCCCCAAACCAGGCTTACCAGTTGTCTCATCCACAATTACAGGACCGCTAGCCAAACCGATTACACCATTACGACTGTACTCAATTGATACCACATCGCCGACTGGCCGCTGTTCCATCTGATCAACGATGTCGTATGGGCTAGTGTAAGTCTGATTGTCAATCTTTAAAATCACATCGCCTTTCTGCAACTCCTTTGACAGAGGTGTCTCGCTACTGATACCACCTACGTAAATCTCTTTATGTCTGATCTCAACAGTACGACCAGCAGCCTGATAAGCCACCTGCAAGGCATTGAGATGGGAAGATCCCATAGTGCTGTTCTCTCGCTCTTCCCGTCCCTTTTCCTTATCGAAATAGTTTTCAGGAACAGAGACATACTCTGTTTCCAGCCTGTAATTAGGCAGCAGAGTCAAAAAGAGACTGAACACTCTGGCCTTGGAAACACCAACAGCCATGACATAGATTTTACCTTTTCCTTTATCAGTTCCTCCTTGAACTTGGACAAAGTCTTTGGCATTCAAAGCCGGCCTCACGGTCTCTAATTCATAAGGGAGAGGAATAAAGCCTATCCCAGTTAGTACCAAAGCTGTTATTAAGATTCTTGTTACTGATTTCATATCCTTCCTCTTGTTTCTATCAAGTATTGTCTGGTCTTGCTACTTCCTAAATTAATCACCAAAATCTACCACTTCTGCATCATTTTCCATCAGAGTATCGGCAAAAACTGTCCGAACAACCAGAACAAATACACAGTAAAAGCTACTGAAAACTAGGACAGGAATCATCTGGATCAGGCCAAGTAAATCATCCAGTTCCCCCAGCAAGGGACCAATATACTGCCTTATCAGATCCATCAGGAGATGAGTACCCAAGCCAATCAGCCCACCAAAAGAAGCTAGAAAAAAGCTGAGCAGAACATAACGACCCCTGCGCTCCTTCATCAGCAGGACTGACTTTCTCAAACAGCCATAAAACGAAAGCGGCTTGGCTAGATTGTCCCTGGAGCTAGTATCCTGAATGATATAAGACAGCAAAAAGAAGTGCGAATCAACCAGATAAGTGAAGAGCAGGTAAAAGACCATGAACAAGAAAGGAAAGAGAAACTGGAAAATCACAATGGCCTCTGGACTTACTGCCCTCCGATAAAAGGCAAAGAGACTAGCCACCCCAAGATTGATCCCGATTGCCGACCAACCCATGTACAGAATCAGAACCTGGACTGCACTGACAATGAAGGAATAAAAGAGGCGAGTAAGCAAGCCATCTGAGATACTGTACCAAACCGCATAACCAAAATAGAGCTTAACCATCTGCGGATTTCGTATCACTGTCAAGGCAAATTTATTGATGTAAGCAAAACCGAAGGCAATTATAAATGCCAAACAAGTCAAGACTAAAATGGACCGGTAAGACCAACTCGAAACCAGCGGAAAAAGAAACCAGCCCAGCACTGCAAGCGGGATTCCGACCAGCAAAAGGCCTTTCAGCCAGACAAAATAATATTCTGCAACAAAAATCCAAGCTTCTCTGAAAACCCTTGTTACTTTTACATCATTCATCGTTCATTATCCTAAATCCTAAAACCCTTTCTAATTTTTTCATAAATATTAATCTCCAAAATTAACTATTTCCCGATCATAAGACATCAGGATGTCAGCCATAACCGAGCGGGCTGCCAAGGCATAAATCAGCAAAAAGCCATTTATCATACTAACAATCATTCCCACAACATTAGACACGCCATCGCCAAAAAGTAAACTCAAAACTTCTATTAGACCCAATACTACAGGAATAAGCTTTAAGACAAGCTCTACCAGTAAGTAACGCCCCCTCTGACCATTCATACGAGAAAAGGACTTGCCCAAGCTGCCAAAGGCTGACAGAGGACGCAAGAGGTTATCAGAGGAGTTGGTATCCTGAATAATATAGGGCAACAAGAAGAAGTGAGAGACTATAAAATAACTGTAAAACAAATGGAATACCAAGTTAAACATTGGTGCTATTAAAAAAAGCAGGAAGAGCATGCTAGCTATCTTCTCTTGGTTATTTGCAACCCAAATCATCCAAGTTCCCATATTCTCTCGAAAATTTGCATCTGGCATCAAGACATTATAGAAGTATACAAAAAGAAGTAACATAGCCAAGAAAAACATGAATACGTAAATAGACATAGAAAGCAAACGCCCAAAAAAGCCATCAGAAATACTGTAGCCAACAGCTCTCCAGAAGTTTCTTCGCACCATCTGCGGATTACGAACCATGGTCAAGGAAAACTTATGGATATAAGCAATCACAAAAGAACATAGAAATCCCAGCAGAATTATACTTGGAAGAAATGTAGAAGTCAATGGAGAAAAAAATAGAATTAACAGCCCCAGAATAAAAAACGGCAGTTGAATGATAGCAAGCCCTGCTGTCCATACAAAAAAGTAATCAACAGTCAGTCCCCAGGCTTCCTTTAACACATCGCTTACATCAAACTTTCTTTTCATAAATCCCCTAATTAAGTCATTTTTCGCCATAAAAGACGATGTAGATGTCGCAGAAGCAATTTTTTTCTAGTCCCGTGAAGATGATTAAGAATTTTTAGAGTCTCACGGAGCAGCAAAAATCACATCAGTCACCTCACCAAAAGAAATTCTTTCTATAATAAAGCAAGCTGAGACATGATTGTCCCAGCCACCTTAACCTTTTTTCAAAAAATTTCGAATACGAATCATAATCTTGCTTGACCAAGTTTTGTCAGATGCGTATCTTACATTGATAGCAGCCATGCTCTTACCATTGTAGAACTGACCGCCAGGCTTGAGATAGTGCTCGCTGAGATAGCGGGCAACTGTATCTATACCATCGTCAAATGTTGCGAAATTTCCTGCACTGGAAAAAGGACTGGAGTCATAAGCCATGAAACCAAACAAGTTGTGCTTGGCCTGAGCAATCTGACTGCGGCCGTAATCCGATTCGTGAATAGCCAGCCCTACGAGAAAAATTGCATTAACTCCATGATCTTTCTCTGCTTTTTTGAAAGCTTTTCCCAATCCAGCCATCGGTGTGCCAGCCAGACGACTATCAATGAAATCGGCTGACACTGTGCTTGGCACTGTTACATCTTCTGAAAAGACGACTGCTCCTGTCTTCTTGGCCTGAAACTGATCTGACACCTGCACTAAAGACGGATCCAGACTGGCCTTTTCATTTGCTGCTAGGCGACTGACAGGCAGTACACTGCCTGAAAGAACAGTAGCTGTCGCTAATGCTATGATAACTTTTTTCTTCCTAAACATTTTTTCTATCCATTTCTATTATTGCTTTTGGTTTCCTAAATTCCTCCCCAGAAATATAGGATAACCGCCATGATGCTCATAGCAGGACCAAAAGGGACTTCTTCTTTCAACTTAAATTTGAATTTCTTAAAGATGGTTGCGATTAAGAGAATAGCTCCAGCCACAAAGAAAGAACCATATCCCAAAATCAGCGTATTCAAGGGGCTAAACCAACTGCTCAAAGCAGCTAAGTAGAGAATATCCCCCATCCCGAAAGCTTCTTTCTTGTAATAAGCCTTGGCCCCAAAATAAATGAGAGAGTAGAGTCCAGCGCCGACTAGCAGCGAAAAGAGCAGTTCCCAATTGAATTCACTGGTAAAAAACGTAACAGCCATGCGGCCCAGCCAGAAAACCAGCAGAACCGAGTCCGAGATGTACTGAGTATCAAAATCGATATAACCGATGATGAGACAAAGTGACACCAAGAGGCAGGCTGAAACAACCATCCATGGCCCCTGATCTTGAAAGATCAGATAAGAGGCCAGCCAGAGCAGACCCGTCAGGAGCTCCACAATGAGATAGCGCGGTGAAATCGGCTCCTTGCAGTGCTTGCATTTAAAGCTCTGCATGATAATCGACACAACCGGAATCAGCTCCACCGAAGTCAAGACATGACCGCAGGACGGACACATAGACCGACCTTTGGCAATGCTCTTTTCCAGCGGTACACGGTAGATGACGACATTGAAAAAGCTCCCAAATACGACACCTAATATAAATACTAAACTTGCAATCATAATTTTTCCCTTTTTATACTCTTTGAAAGCCTCAGGTGACGATGTCAAACTTCGACTTCCCTTGAGTATCACTTAGATGCCAGAATGATGGATACTTGCCCCTCCTCCAAACTTAATGAAAATACCATATCTGTTTCTGTATTGTTTTGAATGGTCAATTCGGTCAAACCTTCAGCCGGCGTTCCGATGTTGAAATACTGTCCTCGATAGGAAATAACATTGGTCCGTGAAAAGGCGAGCTGCTGAATGGCATCTATAATCTGCTCAGCACCCTGACCGTAAACTTCTTTATTATCCTTGCCCTTGACTGGCAGATAGCCAGACTCTGCATTCAAAGCGCCCAGCAATTCTGAGATAGACTTGGTCTCACCAGGAGCCAAGTAAACATTCTGCAGCTTGTAAAAGGCTGTCTTCATGTTTTGAGCTTGGGCAGCGTTGGTCGGCAGTGGTACTTCCTTACGCTCTATAAAGTGCGTATATTGACTCAGAAGCTCACTCTGATCTTCTGCTTCAACAGGCGTACTCTCAACCTTGACATCATCAAATTTACCAGTCTTGGCAATCTCCTCAGATGCTTGGATAAAAGCAGCAGGGTCAATCTTATAGCCATTAGACTTGTCTCCCACCTTTACATTAGACTCGCCGTCCATGACCAGGTGATTGGTCGTTGGAAGCTGACTGAGAACATCAGGATGGGCAGCTAAGACATCGTTTAAAGGTCTAAGCCAAAAAAGACGGTTAGGATAGATGGAAATCTGTAGATTTTCCTTGGTATCGAAAAACGGTGTAAACTTATCCCAAACTGTCTTGGCTGAAATATTATCCAGCCTCTTAAGCTCTTCTTCTGTGAAATAGCTCAATCCTAAAAAGCGCATATCTACAGAGAAGTGTTGCCCCGTAGAAAGCTGAAAAGTAGCCTTATAGGGCAGTTCTCTGTAAACTTCAATCTCAGCTTCGCTCCGAGAGCGAACCTTCATAGAGGGACGGCCATTGATACTCAGGTCAATCGTTGGATTAAAGACAAAAATGACATAAAATAAACTACCCAGCAGAAAGGCAGCAAGTGTCGCTGCTGGAAGTAGTTTTTGATATTTTGATGAAACCTTTCTTTTTCTTCTTGACATGAATCTCATCCCAACCTTATACTACGCATTCAGCTAAGCGGATAAGGAATTTACGGTCGATACGGCGAAGAAAATCAATGATGTCATCAGAAACAGTATCTCCGGCATTCAGGATAACTCCTCCATCTGCATTAACAAGATCTTTTTGCAGTGTTTTGCCTACCAGAAGACGTTTTTGCCGATCGATAAAGTCGTTAACAGCTTTCTTCGCTCCTGATTCTTCTTCAGCAACTGGAGCTGTACTGATAGTTGTTTCCACTTCCTCAGCAGGGGCTGCCAATACTTCTTCCAAAGCAGCATCCAGACTGAGCGCCGCTTCTGTTTCTTCAACTTCTTCAGCTGGAGCTGTTGTTTCTTGTACCAAGTCTTGGACTTCTGGTTCTTCTGCTGTCTCTACGACTGCTTCAGAAAACTCCAACTCAGGAGCAGCAGATCCCAGACCTACAGCAGCCAAGGCCTCTGTCAAATCTGTCGCAGCTTCTTCTTTCACATCTGCTTTTTCATCTACAACTGGCTCAAATACAGGCGCTTCAGCAACTACTTCCTCAATTTTTTCGGCAGGTTTTGCAGCTTCAGTCTCATGGAGCAAATCTGCTGCAGCCAGACGGCCCATCTCTACATCTGCTTCAAGATGAGGAGCTGCCTTTTTTTCATCATTGAGGATGATATACTCTTTACCAATCATCAAGATGCGTGATTTAGGAATCTGAATTTCCTCGCTGGCATCTTCAGAATTAACCACCAAGTAGCCAATTTCATTCTTTTCGTCAATATGATAGTCAACAACAGTTCCCACCTTGTTTCCATCAATTGTGATGACAATTTCGTCAAAGACGCTACCCTGCTTGTCGTTTAAGACCTTCAGATCGGCCTCTTCCAGCTCTTGAAAGACTGAGCTGTTTTCTACCATGACCGCAAAGTCACCGATGCCTTGGATGTTCTTGCTAGACAGCAAGGCAAAAGGCTGTTCAGACTGCTTTGACTTAATAACAAAAGTCAGATTGACCCCCTCGTCAACAAAGACTTCATGGACTTCACCCAGTCCCATCCCTTTTTCAATCTCAATGACAACGGTCCCTGTGATTGTTTTACAACTTTTCATAATTTCCCCTAAAACCCTTCTAATTGATTACAATCAATTGTATGTTTATATAGTATTAATTTTTCACGATTTTGTCCAGCATGTTGAACGCTTCTTGACGAAGATTTTGATCTGAGCTGCCTTGGACAATTTCTTTCAGATAGCTCTCAGCTTCTTGAACTGCATTAGAAGCCAATAATTCCTGACTTTCCAGTAGGAGGAATTGGAAATAGACTTCTTTATCTCCCGCAGTTGCTGCAGCTGGTCTTGCTTCTGCCGCTTCCTCAGCCTTGAGGATGTCAGTGATTTTCTGAAGCAAATCTTCTTCTGTCTCATCTGTAGCCGGAACGACTGGAGCTGCTTTAGCTTGTGCATCCTCAGCTTTGAGGATGTCAGCAATTCCCTTGAGCAAGTCTTCTTCTGTCTCATCTGCAACTGCTTCTTGGATAGGCTCAGCCTGTGTCCAAAGAGCGTCTTCAGAAACTGATTGAACAACTGTTGGTTCAGCAGCTGCTTCAAACTCAAACGTTTCTGCTGCAGGTGCGAAGCTGCTTTCTTCCTCCCAAGTCTCTGCCACTTCAGCAGTCAAATCTTCCTCTTCAGCCCCAAGCAAATCATGCTGAATCTGGCTGAGAATATCTTGATAACCCTGAATATCAGCGCGATCACGGCTAACCATAGACTCTTCAGAAGCAGAAAATTCTGGCTCTGATGCAGCTTGACTGAAGGCGGAATCCATTTTAGCTTGTGGCTCAGTGTCTGAGTCAGCAAAGAAGAGAGATTCTAAGCTGTTTGCTGTTCTCGACTCTTCTGCTCTAACTGGCTTGATATCTCCCGTAGCAGCAAAAACATCTTCCAGGCTGTTGCCTACTTCTTCTGCCACTGGCTGCTGAGCTTGTTCTTGCTCAGTGAAGAATTCTTCCTCATCTTGAGAAACAACACCTGTCACCTCAACCGCCTGCGGTCTGAAGTTGCCATAGCTAGACTCAGTATAGGACATCGGTCTGATCTTAGACAGAACAGCTGTCTCAAAGGCTGGATCATCTATATCTGTATAGCCTTGATTGCCGGCTGCATTTGCTTCCGTAGGCTGAATCAGAGAGTTGGCCACCTTAATCTTAGTAGAGCCCTTGCGATGATGAAGCAGGGACTGCAAAAATTCATCATTGGCCTTTTGTGCGCTGTGGTCCATACCCACCATACCGACCTCAGCTGCCGCTAGCTGACTGTTTGGCTCATATTCTCCAAAGGCAGGAGCTGTAGCCAAGTTATCAACAGGGTAGAGAGGTTTTACTTTCTCAAATCTTGTCATATCCTTTTTGATAGAACGGTCTGCTAGGGTGCGACCAGAAGCAGATACCCTCTGCCTTGCCGGACTTTCCTCAGCCTGAACCCTTTCTTTACTTTCCTTTCTCATCCTACCGGTTGAAGCATTGGATAAGTTCAAATCCCTAGCAGATGACAAGCCTGCGCTCGTCACTTCCGCTTTCTTGCGTGTGCTCTTGGTATGCTTCTGGCTTCTGCTTCGCGCTGAAGCAGTTGCTCTCTTCTTGACTGGAGCTAGCTCCTGTGAAAAGAGCAGCACCATATAGACTGCCAAGGCCAAAGCACAGAGTCCAACAAAGGCTATGCCGGGAACTTGTTGAAAGAGGAATGGAGCACCAATTGCAAATAGCATGACCCATACTACGAGAAAAAGGCGCTTTATTAATGAAATCCTAGAAACAAATAAAATGCTAATCGTATGCAGTGCTATAAGCCCTGCTCCAAAAGGTAAAAAATATGCCATTTGAATATTTTCGACACCCCCCACTTTCTAAATGATATTAAACTTTTTCAATGCAAAACCAGTCTTGATTTTGTTTTTCCATAAACTCCATTAAAACCCAAAATAGACTCGGGCGTCTATTCTGAGTTTGCTTGTATTATAACTTCAAATATCTCTATGTTTTAGTTTACTATAAATGCACCGTGAATACTAGTCTAATAACTTGGTTTTTAGCATTTTTTTAAGAAAATTTACTCATGCTCTTGAAATTTTAAACCATAGACTTATTTGGTATTTTTTCAAAGTATTTTAGCTGACTACCAAGTTGTTCACAGATAGGTTATCCAGCTTCATAGTCGTTTCAGGGCTTTCTCCGCTTGGAGTTTCGAAGTAGTAACCCACAATAGTCATTGGATAGCTGAATCCTGGAATGTTTTCAGGATCGAAGCTAACTTCGCGCCAGCCAGTCCAGCTGTTTGGACGAATGACATGAAGGTAAATCTTCTGACCACTGGCATTCTTGACAATCAAGCCAATCTTGCCCTGCCATTGATTAGACAGAGATAGAGAGAAGCTGATAGCATCCGGCTTATTGTTCAAGGATACATACGGTGCTGCAAATTCCATTTCATACATAGTAGAAGACTTGGTTGCTGGAATCTTAACCACATTGGAACCTGAACCCTCAAGGAAGTCCGTATTGTCAACCGTCACATCATACTGATTGCTGCCGCCTGACTGAGTCAGCTTAAGAGGTGACTCGAAGCGGTAGATAGTTGATGAATTGTAATAAGCTGACAGACCATCGTTCCGACTTGACTGAGTGCTAAGCTGCTCTAGATAAGACGGAGCTAGATTGGTACTACTGTTAGCATTCGCGCTGCTAGTTGTATTGGTTGTTGCGGCCCCCAAACTGCCCTTATTGCCAGTTGCATCTGTGCCGCCACCAGCTGTCGTTACAGATATAGAGCCTGCCTGCCAAGTCGGAATCGCAAATGGAGACTCCCAGTTAGCAAACTGAATCGGTGTCTTATCGACATTGCTCTCTAGAGTCACATAGCGCTCGACGTCTTTAACCTGATAGAAACGCAGCTTGATTTTACCACTGGTTAGATCAGGGTTTTTGTTTTCCTCTGTGCTAGATAGGCTTTTCTTTCCGCCCAATTCCAGCTCGCTGGAAACGATTTTTTGTTGATTGCCATCAATCAATTCCAACAATTTCAGAACCTGTGTATAAGTTCCTTCGAACTCAATATCCGCTGTCATCTGAGTGATGTTGGTATTATTGGTCGTTCCGTTCCCTGGTGTCGCTGTATTAGCTGCAGTTGTTGTTGCAGTATTCGCATCAGATGAAGAGCTGCTGCTAGATGAAGATGAGGACGATGTACCAGACGAGCTAGAAGTCGCACTGGATGAAGAAGACGTCTCACTCGAGCTTGAACTGCTAGTCGTACCAGAAGAGTTGGAGTTTTGACCCTTGGACGAAGTAGCAGCCAATCCCTCCTGCTGGAGTTCCAACTCTGTGCTCTCAGTGTAGTTGACAGACTTGAATTTAATACCGCTTTCGTTGACTAGCTTGTCAATCAAGAAGATGAACTCCCCTTGATTGGTCGTACCATAGTATTTCTTAGCCTGATCCAGAGTCTTAGCATTCAAAGTTTGGAGCTGTTTGGTAAGAGACTTCCTCTGACTAATCTTGGCATTCTTGCCTTCCAACTCTGTCGAGATAGTTGCATGCTCTTCAGCTAACTGCGCCATCCGTGTATAAGAATTTGTTACCAGATACCCACCACCAGCAAGTACCGCTACTCCTCCAACACAGGCCAACAATTTCTTGTCACGCTCATTTAAATTACTCAGGATTTTTTTCTTTTCTTTCTCATTTTTGCTCTTCATTGAAATCTACATCCTTCGTCAAAATTTTAATGTTAAACTTGTACACTGTATTGTTATCCTTTTCCTCGCGAGTAATGTTGTCCACAAAAATATGGTTAAACTTCTCAGACTTACGAAGCTCTTCCTCAAACTTAGCGATAGAAAGATGCTCTTGAGATGAACCATTGATTTCTACATTGTCGTTATTAATCTTGATATCGTCAAAAACCAGGTTCCGTGTCACGTTTTTATTAAGGAAGTCCATAAAGGCTTTGTTTACTCGATGCAGGCGGCGGAAATCACCTTCCAGGCTGGTAAAGAGAAGTTCGTCATTCTTGACCGTAACAATCTTATCTTCAGTCTCAGAGACTGCCTTCAGCTCTTGAGCCATCTCTGGACTCTTAAGCGTCTGCTCAGCTCGGTCAATCTCGCCCTGGAGGTGCATAGCGCTAAACTGGAAAAAGCCAATCAGCACAATCATAATCGCTGCAATCCCAGCAAAAGCGGAAATAGCAGCAAGTTTCAGTGGACTAGCCTTAGCCGGTGCCACATGATATTTTGAAAAGTAGTTTAAATCTCTCCGCATTAGTTCGCTCTCCTAATCAACATGGCTGTAGCTGGAATGAACTCCGCATTAAACTCGGCAGAACCTTCCCACAGTACATTCTCATAATCTACGTTATCAATTGAGATGAATTCCCGATTCATGCTCTGCTTCAGAATAGCTGCCAACTGCCAGCAAATGTCCTGGTCACCAAAGACGTAGAAGCTGTCAATGTTGAGACCAGTTGACCCGCTAAAGAAGTTTTCAGTATTGAGAATGTGGTTCTTAGCATCAGCCACCCACTCATCCAAGGCCCTCTTCAAGAGACCCGTATCCAGATCATCTGAAGCCACTGCTGGAAGCTTCTGCAATAGACTAGCGTCGTCTGCATAGCTCAGGATGTCCTTGTAGCCACGGTTGAGATAGTTGCTGGTCACAAACTTGCCTTCTGAGTAGAGATAAACACCAATGAAGCTCTTGCTCAGATGTACCATGCCGACATTCTCCTTGGTCAGCTTCTTGGCACGATTGTTAACCGCCTGAACGCGTTCCAGCCATTTTTCAAAGGTATTAGACTGAAGGTCAAAGACATAAGGTGTCAGCTTCAAATTCTCAGCCAAGCCCAGATATTGCTCTACCACGCCTTTTGGCACAGCATAGACCATGAGTGAGCGAGTATCTTCATCAAGCGGAAAAGCTGAATTAGACTCTTGCTCTTGGAATTGAATAACATAAGAAGTCGGATCAATATCCAGATATTGCTGGAGCTCGTAAGATACCAAGCCCTCAATATCCTCATCATTCTGCACACTAGCTGCCACATCAACCGAACGGGCGATGATATTGGTATTGCCAAGTGCAAAGAATGCATACTTAGCTGTGATAGCATGCTGCTCCATCAGGTCGCTGATAATGTTTTTGAGAGTAATCGGATCGATAATCTCACTATTCAATACAACACCTTCTGGCAGATTGGCAGAAGCCATCTTGATAATCTCCAGTTCATTGCGCTTTTGTCTGGCAACAACCAGATAGACTGATTCGTCAGTGAAGTCAATGGCCATCAGATTGCCCTTGATTGGCTTGCCAAACATAGTGTAAGGTGCATGCATTCTAGTGACCGGTTGGCTCGCCGCACCACTGCCTTTCTTAGCAAAGAGTGAACGATTTCCAGACTTAGCAGGCATGTCATCACTGCCACTATTCTTAGAAAAGAGCGGCTTATTGAGCTTGGTTAAGAAGCTCCCTTTTGCCGTTGACTTTTCCTCATCGTCAAAGTCTTCTTGACGATCTGACTTGATCTGAACTCCTTGAATAGATAAGTGTTCTTTATGTTTCCCTTTTGATGAGAAGAGCGGTTTATTTAATTTTCCTAAAAATGAGCCTTTTTTCTCATTGTCTTCTTCGTCCAGAGCTCTTCTGCGCCCCTTGGACGAAAACATATTTTTTGCCATAATCTCCTAATCTCCCTTATTTTTCCTAAAAACTATTTCCCTAATTATTTCGCTCTGTATTTGTCGCTGAAATACTCAGCAAGAATATTAATCTCGCTGTCTGTCAACTTCTTGTTATAGACAGCAAACTCATTTATAAAAGTTTTTCCGCCAAATATAATCTGACTTCTCCTAATATCATGAGTCACACCATTGCGCTCCATGAAGAGTTCGTGTGTGTGAGCTAAAGCACCATTGACGAAGACTTCAAGTTTTAAAATCTTGTTTGTCACAGAGGCGCGAACCTGAATGGAATTATCCTTTGTATAATCTAGTACAACATTTGCATATTGTCGACCACCATTATTAGCATTAGTGTTATCAACTGTCTCGATAGCAATTTTACCATTAGCTTCCAAGCTAACTGTCCAGTTCAAGGAATTATCTAGCTTATAAGTTAACAGCGAGCCTGTCTGCTGACGATTCCCAATTAAAATTGAGGTCGTATAACCCTTATTGAAATCGTGATTACTAAACTGAATTTTGGAGTCGTTAAGAGCGATTAGCTGTCTGGTCTGATTGATAGCTGGTTCCTTATAGTTGATAACAGGAATAACAACTCCATAGACTCCATTCTTTTTAGTTTCCGCATAGTTTGCCACAACAGTATTAGTGTGCGCTACCCCATCAGCTGGTATCGCTGAAATTGTGTTATCTGAGTTCCTCATCAGGGCTAAATCAGCATCTGTATGAAGTACTAAATTAGGTCTCATCCCACGATTAGGAAGACCCATAACCCAAATTCGCTGTGTAGCTTCTTGGTATTTTCCAACACGTCCAAATGAGTTAATTCCCCTTGCAGCAAAGGTGAGATAACGTCCTCGCATCTCATCTGTGATAGTAATCGGTTTCTCATTACTGCTTATTTGTTGAAAATCATCTGGCATCTTAGGTAATACTATACCAAAACCTTGGTCCTGAACATTAGAGCCCAGTGTACCTACTGGCACAATCCGACTATTATTATAATTAATACTAGACTCGCTCAAAAACCAAGCGGAACTGGTATGAATCTTAGCTTTTGTAGACTGTTTATTGTCTTTGAAGCCTGCTTGACCTGCCGGACCAGTCTCACCAGCATAATAGTAATAGCGATTTGTATCTTTTAATGAAACGACCAAATCCTCAGGAATATCCAAGGGGATTTCCTTTTTATTTGCGGCAAAGAGATGGATATTCTTAACTTTATTATCTTTATAAGACAGGGTCGTCCCCTTGACGCTAACGCTGTTACTCCGGCCGTTTTTACCTATACGATAGGTGAAAGTTTCAACATCGTTGCCGCTTCCACCATCTTTTTTAATTTTTGCTAGCCGTGTTTCAAAATCTTCTTGAATATCAAAGTTCAAAGCATTTTGATTCCGCTGTCCCAGAATATTCTGGTAGCCAGTAGAAAAGAAAGTCAATAATCCTGCTGCAATGACCCCTATCAAAACGAGGGCTATCAAAACCTCAACTAGAGTAAAACCTCTGGTTCTTCGCATTTTTTTCATCGCTCTTCCTTTCTACGGACCAGACACAAACCAAAGATCTTGTTGAATTTGCTTTTTGATATCAGCAAATGTCTGTTCCAAAGCAGCTTCATTAGTCGCAATGACAAAGGTAGACTCTACCTTTCCGACTGTTTTGATTTGATCAGCTATTTTTTGTCCATCCTTTATTTCTCCTACATTCCCTGAAAAGCCGATAACACTGATACGCTTAACGCCAGAGCCGAAGGTCTTTGCTACTTGTCCCACATATTCTGTAGTCAATGAAACAGGTTGATCAGCTTTAATTTGTTTATTATCTGTTGGGAAATTCGCTGTCAGATCATACTTCCCAATCCCGTCAGGAGAGCCTGTATAAGCATTTGGAATACCATCTGTCAGCAAGACAACATATTTTAGCTGAGCTGGATTTCTCTGAAGACTTACCAAGCCATAACGAAGGCCATCTCCTGGATTAGTAATCCAACTTGTAGGGAGGCTCTTGATCTTTTCCTTGATTTTCCCTGTGTCTTTATCTAACTCTACAAAATCTTCTTGAATATAACTTGCAGAACCAGAAAATCGAACTAAATTAACACTAACATTTCCTATTTCCTTGAGGTCATCAACCAAAAGATTAGCTTTTTTCTTCAAGATATTCATCCGTGCCCTAGGATTATCAGCGTCTAATGGGCCCCATTTCCCTTGGGAATTACGTTTCCCTTCATTCCTTAATCCATAAGCCATAGAACCCGATGTATCAAAAACGAAGGAAACAGCTGTATTTACCTGACCTTCAATAGGATCGTTCCGATAAGCAAGAGCAACTCCTTTCTTACCTTTGGCTACTTTCGATATAACCTGCTTGGTATTAAGAGCTGAGATTGCTGTATCGATGGAGAGTTTATTCTTAGAGTTTTTATATTGACCTGTTAGATTGTAGTTAATCAAGCGATTATCCTGATAAGATTCGTCAGCCTTAAATTCTAGGTCCAGTTGCATATCATAGAGGGAATTAGTTCCTAACACTGACTCGTCCCAGCGCTTGGTTGTCTTATTCCAAATATAATTTATAACTTTCTTCCCATCAGGTGATAATCCGATATAATTCCAGCCCTCTGTTTTTCTGACATCCTTGCCATATTTGCTTTCGTCAAGGACGAAAACAGAGGTCGCCTTACCAATGGTACGATCCACATATTGCATAGAAGTTCGCATTTCTGATTGGATACTAGCTTCCCGCTCGATTATATTGCGGCCTGAAAACATTGTATTAAATACAAGACCTATCAGAAGTCCCACCATACTTGTAAGGATGATGGCAATAATGATTTCAGTCAGTGTAAAACCTTTTTGTATTTTTTTCATCATTCTTTCCTATTTAAATTTTTTATCCATCTATTTAGCCGAGATTAAGTGGCCCTCTTCGGAACGGATACCTTGCGTTTCCCAGTTAAAGATTACAACATGCTCATAATAATCTTTACTATTAGCCAAGGTTGATTTTGATTTAATGGTTATAACATAATTTCTAGGGCTACGGTCATCACCCTCAAAGGCTCCATTCATCTCAATCTCAGCTTTACCTCCATCTTTGAAGGTATGGGTCGAGATAATAGGATCTTTAGGGATTCTTCCTTCCTTATCTTGTGCCCGCCTGCTAAACTCTTCATAGAGAGGAGAAGACGCTCCCTCACCTAAAGCCCCCCAAGCAAGCTGGGAGCCAGAGGTTGCTATATATTTGGCTTTAAGGTAGCTATACATACGTTGGGTTTGCATCTGCCCCGTGTCCACAATAGATGCCATAATACCCAGCATAGCCACCAATAGTACAATGGTCACAATAACCATAGGCAGGGTTGACCCTTGTCTTTTTTTTCCTTTCATGGATAATATCTCCTAATTTTCTCTTTTGATATTGCCAAAATAGTTGTCATCACCTGACAACTACTTTGGTAATATCCGACTGCCATGGCAGTCGGAATAGAGATTTTCTCTAATTTTCTATTATTAGCTAGCGCTATTAGATCTCCAGTCAAATTCCCAAGTAATAGGCTTCCCGCCACTAGCAGGTGTATAAGTCGAAATCAGCTTATGACTCGTCTTATTAACCTCATGGGCAATCTTGCCATTATCTGCTGCGAGGGTCTTAGAAAGCTCTCCTGAACCCTGAGATTCTTTGGCTATATAAGGTTTGAGCGCATCAAGGTCTGGCACATCAGCTGCTTCTGGCTCGACTTGCGAGCCAATATAGGACTGTACAGCCTGAACAAGCTGACGGTGTTCCGACTGGATGCGTGCCTTGCGGGCCGTGTCCTGGAAAGAAACAAGAGAAGGAATAGCGACTGCTGCGAGAACTGCGATGATGATAATCACCACAATCAACTCAACCAAGGTAAAACCTTTACCTTTTTTCTTCAAGTCTTGACGGAACTTTTGCAGTTTCTTTAGCATTCGTTGATGTTCTCCCTGTTTTTACATCTAACTTTTTATTTTTGTGAACTACTGTTAGACTTCCAGTCGTAGGTCCATTTCTTAGGTGTACCGCCACTCTTTGGAGTGTAGGTAGAAACCAGCGTGTTGCCACTGATTTGGTGAGCTGGACCATTATTTGCTCCATCCTTAGCAAGAGTATCAGCAAGCTCACCAGATTGTTGTGAGTTCTTAGCGATATAAGGCTTCAGATCATTCAATGTTGGAGCTGTAGCATTCTCAGGATCTACTTGAGAACCAAGATAAGATTGAATAGCTGATACCAACTGACGGTGTTCTGTTTCGATACGGCTCTTACGCGCACTGTCTTGGAAGCCTGTGATAGCTGGGATTGCTACCGCTGCCAGAACAGCGATGATGATGATTACGACAATCAACTCAACCAAGGTAAAACCTTTACCTTTTTTCTTCAAGTCCTGACGGAACTTTTGCAATTTGTTTAACATTTGAATAGTTCTCCTATTTCTTTTTCATATATTTTATTATATTCGCCCACAGAGGCATTTGTTTTGTTCCTAGCTGGGAGACCCCACAAACTCCCAGCATCAGAACGGCTTTCCTAACTTTTTGTGCAGAGCAATTACTCTGCGAATTCTAACTTTTTCTGTAAATAATCTGTTATTGATTTGCTTCAGCGCCCTGTTGAACAGCATTAGCAATTTCAAACATTGGCAACATAACAGAGGCAACAATTCCCCCGATGATGACCCCCATGACGATAATCATGGCTGGTTCCAAGAGTGAGAGTAACTGCTTGATAGCTGCCTCCAGCTCTTCTTCATAAAAATCCGATGTTTTATTGAGCATGGACTCCAGAGACCCAGACTCCTCACCGATCTTTACCATCGAGAGCATCATAGGCGGGAAGAGACCTGTCGAGGTCAGCATACCCGTTAGACGTTCCCCTTTTTGCAGACCTTCATTGGCGATTCTCAGCTTGTCAATAACAACAGCGTTATTAGTCGTTGCAGCAGCTGAATCAATGGCCTCTACCAGAGGGATACCCGCACTGGTAAGAGTAGCCAAGGTGCTGGCAAAACGAGCGGTGACAATCTTCTGCATCGGTCCTTTGACGACTGGCATCTTGAGCTTTAGCTGGTCCAGTTGGTAGCGTCCTGCCTCAGTACTGCGATAACGCAGGAATAGAAAGACTAGAAGCCCAACCCCTCCAAAGAGGATATACCAGTAAGATTGGACGAAGTTACTAGCTGCCAAGACGATACGTGTCGGCAAAGGCAAGGCAACACCACTCTGCTCAAAGATTCCCGAGAAGTTTGGGATAACGACATAGAGCAAGACCAAGGTAGCAGCTACTGCCAGAAAGGCAAGAACTGCGGGATAGATCATGGCTCCGCGAATCTGGCGACTAGTCTTGAGCTCCTTATTATAGTGCTCAGACATTCTTTCCAGTACCTCGTCTAGCTTACCAGTCTTTTCGCCGGCCTGTACCATACGGATTAAGAGGTCGGGAAAGAGACCATTTTGCTCGATTAGAGACTTGGACAGCTGATTCCCTTCCTTCAGGCCTTTACTGATAACCTTCAGACTTGCCTTCAAGTTTTTGGCATCTGTCTGCTGCTCTAAGATATCCACTGCATTGTTGAGCGGGATACCCGAGTTTAACATAACCGACATCTGCTTACAGAAGAGCGATATGTCCTTGAGCTTGATCTTCTTACTTTGGAAAAGGGTGATTTCCTTAGAGCCCATGACCTTTTCTTCAACACTGATTGGCTTCCCTTTGAGACGAATCCGATTGACGGCGTCAGTCCGGTTAGGAGCATCTACCTCTAGTGTGACGACCCCTTGCCGAGTGTCTAAGTATTTACAAACATATACTGTCATGCTCTAGTACCCCACTATTCCTAGGGATTTTTCAACTTGAGCGCGGTCCACTGAGTAAGACAGCAGCGTTCTCTGATCGATAACATTGCGACGGTAGAGTCCCATGAGCGAAGTGTCCATGGTAATCATGCCTAGCTGAGCCCCTGTTTGGATTGGGGTTAGCAGCTGGTGGGTCTTCCCTTCGCGAATGAGGTTGCGAATAGCGGGTGTTCCCAGCATGATTTCAAAGGCAGCCACACGACCCTTGCCGGTCGCTGTACGCATGAGCTGCTGCGATACAACCCCTTCCATAACGGCTGAAAGCTGTACACGGATCTGCTCCTGCTGCTCGGCTGGAAATACGTCGATAATCCGGTCCATGGTGTTTACAGCACCGACCGTGTGGAGGGTTGACAGGACTAAGTGACCTGTTTCCGCCGCACGCAGAGCGATTTCAATCGTTTCTTTATCCCGCATCTCACCGACTAGGATGACATCCGGGTCCTGACGAAGGGCACCGCGGAGGGCATTACCGAAGCTCTGCGTATCCGCTCCCAGCTCACGCTGGTTGACCAAGCACTTATTATGCGTGTGCATATACTCGATCGGATCTTCAATCGTGATGATGTGCTCATCCCTCAAGCTGTTCATGTAGTTGATCATGGTTGCCAGGGTCGTTGACTTTCCGCTTCCTGTTGGCCCGGTAACCAATATCAGCCCCCGGCGTTTCTCAGCCAGCTTTTTGATAACTGGTGGCAATCCCAGAGATTCCATAGATGGAATATCCTTGGGAATGACCCGCAAGGCAATCCCGCAGTTGTTTTTCTGCTTAAAGATATTGACCCGCAAGCGATAGCCATTGTCGACCTCGTAGGCACAGTCCACTTCACCGACTTCTAAAAGATGGGCAATCTGCTTCTCATTTAAAATATGCTTGGTGAAGCGAACCGTGTCGTCGTTGGTCAAAATTGTATTGTTGAGTTGTGTTAACCTCCCATGCAGACGCATGGTTGGCTCAGCGCCAACCGTGAAGTGGATATCTGATGCACCCGCTTCAATCGCCTGCTTAATTAACTCATCCAAATTCATCCTAAACTTCCCCTTCTAGACTGAAGGCAATCTTCATTGCTTCTTCAATCGTTGTAGTCCCCTGTTTTGCGATATCAATGGCCTCCTCCGCCAAGTCTCGCATACCATTTTTCTTAGCTTCTGCTCGAAGCTGTGACGTTGTTCCACCATCATTAATTAGTGATTTAATCTCCCTTGTCACCGCCATGATTTCGTGGATGGCAATACGTCCATAGTATCCCGTGCCGCTGCAGTAGTTGCAGCCGCGTCCGCGATACAAGGTGTCGCCCTTGTGAATACCGATACCTGCATGTTCATTTGTTTCTACAGTATACTCAGTCTTACACTTAGGACAGATGCGCTTAATCAAGCGCTGTGCGATAATACCGACAGTCGCTGTTGATACCAGATAAGGCTTGATGCCCATATCGACCAAACGGTTGACTGTACTAGCTGTGTCATTGGTGTGGATAGTCGAGAGAACGACGTGACCAGTGATAGCGGCACGAACCGCGATACTAGCTGTCTCTTCGTCCCGAATTTCCCCCAAGAGAACGATGTCCGGGTCCTGACGCAGGATACTTCTCAAACCACTCGCAAAGGTCAGTCCAGCTTTGTTATTAACCTGAACTTGGTTGACCCCTTCCAATCGGTACTCAACCGGATCTTCAACAGTGATGATATTTTTTCCTACATCATTGAGCTCACGGAGCGCTGTGTAGAGAGTGGTTGTCTTTCCGCTTCCCGTAGGACCAGTCAGCAAGATAATGCCTTCTGGCGCCTTAAGAATATCTTCAAAGAGCTTCTGGTTGGTTGGCGAGAATCCCAGCTCCTCTTTACTAAGGAGAGTTGCATTCCGGCTCAAAATCCGAATAACGATTTTTTCACCGAATACAGTAGGCAAGACTGAAACACGCATATCGACTTCTTTGCCGTCGATGGTTGTTTCAATCCGTCCATCCTGAGGAATCCGCCGCTCGGCAATGTCCAGACCACTCATGATCTTAATCCGTGTCGCAATGGCTGAGTGAGCATTGGCTTTCAACTGCATGTTTTCCACCAAAGTCCCGTCAACCCGGAAACGAACACGAACAACTTTTTCAAAGGGCTCAATATGGATATCGCTGGTCCGCGTCTTGATTGCCTGACTAATAATCGAGTCAATCAAACGTACAACCGGAGCGTTTTTGATTTCGAGATCTTCTTCGACGATCTCCTCGTCCACATTAAAACCTTCGATTTCGGTCGCTGCCTGTTGGGCTTCTTCTCCTTTAGAATAGTATTGATCAATATACTTCTCAATATCATCCCGAAAAGTTACATAAGGTTCTACCGCCATCTTAGAAACGATTTTAACGTCGTCTAGGGCGATATAGTTGCTTGGGTCTGCCATCGCAACTACTAACTTGGGTTCTTCTCCCTCTTCCCCATCTGTGAAAGAGATCGGAATCAATCCATGACGTTTAGCAACTTTTTCTGAAACCTTCTCGACAGCTTCCTTTTCTATCACAAACTGTGATAGATTGACATGAGGTACACGGTAATAGTAACTCATGACTTTCAGCATATCTTCTTCTGTCACATAGCCCTTGCTGATTAGATATCTCTCTAACTGCATGTTTGATTGTGGCATATCTTGAAGAATTTCTTCTTTTTGAGCTGCCGTTATCAGATTGAATTGAACCAATATAGCGATTAGTGCCATTTGTTTCTCCTGTCTGTGATTTTTTTGTAAAAATCCTTCAATTCTTTCTATGCGTTAATAGATAACAGCTTTCTTAAAAAAATCTCCCTCGCTTAAAGTTTCCTTTAAGGTTTCTTTAAGCTTTTTAAGTTAGGCTAGTACATGGAAAATTTACCAATAGAACCAAACTTAATGTTTTAAGTTAGATGCTTTGAGCAGTATCTCCATTTGATAAACCTAGTAAACAGTCCTTAAAACAATCCTAAGATTGACAAGGGCGTTTTAGATTTGTCAAAAGGGGCGCAAAAAAGCAGATGCCAAAAACATTTGTTCTTGCGTTCTTAAATACTATACAAAGCAAGTTCTCTTGCAAAATTTCTCATGCTTTTAGATGCAGGTTAAACCGTGTGTGTGTGAAGTTGGTTTAACCCGAATCATCAAGCAGCCAGTGCCATAAGATAAGAATTCTTATCTTATGGTTTTTCTTTTTACCGATATGCATATTTTGGTAGGAAATGCTAGGAACAAAAGCTTTATTTGCTTTAAAAAACATTTACCTATCACAGTATATGACATAATTGACATCTTGTCAACAGGTTTGCCTCGAAAAAAATGATTGCATTTAAAAAAATGTTTAATTTTGACAAAACCTTGTTATATCAAGCTTTTTGACACTTTTTTAAAGCGTTTTTTTACTTCGAGGATAAAAAACAGCAAATTTTTTTGAGGAAATTTCCCCTTTACTGCTTCTTTTTCAACCTTCAGATGGACAGTGTGACAGCATCTGTCCTTTTCTGATCGGTAGTCGATATGCTTAGGAAAGGCGCTTCAGGACAAGGCTTAGCAAGCTTTGCCTGTTTCTTCCTACCCAATAGTATATGCTAAAGAAAAAGCATTGTCAATGCATTTGCATTTTATTAGATGTAAAACCTATCTAAAAATGCACAATGTACTCAGCTTGTCTATTTTTTATAGAAAAACCACAAAATCAAAAAGCTAGAATTTTCAGACAAAACTACATTGTTAAATTATAGAAGAAAAAACTCCAGAAAATAATATTTCCTGGAGTTTTTTTAATATGCTACAAACTTATAAGATTACAACTTGAGCCCTTGATACCTTTGAAATAGTATCTTCTGCTTATACACCAAAAGACTGAGATAATTTCATGGCTGGTCTAAAGTTTATATTAAGATAATGGATACCTTGCAAATTAATAAACTTATTCAGTTTCTAGAAAACTAATTCCTTCTTCAGCAGCCCAATCATAACGTCTAACAAATGGCTGCCAAGTTAGGCTTTCCCAATCAACTTCTGGGGCAGTTAGATATATTTTTTCGGCTTGGCTGATTGTCGTTATCTGCTTATCGTTTTTTATATCACCTCTATAGCGGTAAAGCTTTTGGGATCTTTTATTACGAGAAAACGTCGCTACAGTTTCAGGTACTTTAGTTACGGGATCTACTTTGATAATTTCATAATCTATTGGAGATTCTCCTCGAGAAGAGTCCTCTTCTTTTGTTGTTATTATCGTCCCATCTTCTAATATCTTATACTTATACTTATACTTATACTTATAATTATAATTATAGCTGTAACCCTTAGGCAAATGTACTGGTTTTAAACCTACATAAGGCGGAGCATCTGAAGTTTGTCCGTATGCATATAAAATTTCTTCTATTTCACCATTAACTAGATAAACCAATTCTGGGAATCCGTTTTTATCCAAATCATACAATGTATAATAGATAGGTGTGCCATCTGAAACACCAAAATAATGGTAATGACCTTCTCTTAGTAGCTCACCATCTCCATCAGGTCCTGGCATCAATTCAAATTTAAATGCTCGATAATTCTTTACATCATATGGCAACTCACCTATTTTTATATTGGTAATTTTACGTGTGGACTGCAAATTCCTTAAAGAAAAAGTATTGCTGAAATGATTCTCACTATCATCGGAACTATCAGATGTGTCATCATCAGAACTAGTTTCATCAGATTCATCTAATGGCTTGACGTCTTTGAGCTTTCTTTTACCACTGTTTGGTTTGTACTCTCCCTTAGCCATCAGACGCTCAAAGAAACGCTCACTGTCTAAGAATTTTCCTTCCAACTTCAGACCAGAGAAGCCCACTTCATAACCTAGGGTTAAGTCCGCAAAGAGAACAGCACGACCACTGGCTTTTTCTAATTTAGGCGAATCAAGATTTTTCTGAGTGACCTGAGCATTCAGTTCACCTTCTAACCCGAGGCCAACCGCAACATCAAAGGATGCTACAGATAGATTAAGGAATCCTGGTTTAAAGACTGCCATAGGCCCCTCTTTTATTTGACCATAAATGTTTAAGTCTAACTTATTGCTTAATTGAACATTTTGATCAAAGTAAGCTTTCTGATTTTTGACACCTAATTCAGCTGCTACATCAAAATTGCTTTCTGTACTAATATTAAACTTTCCTTCAGCATTGAGGAACACATAGATGTCTACGCTAACTACAACACCGTAATAAGATGAAAAATTGACCGTCACTAGTTTTACCTTGTCTTCAAAACTGGCTTCTTTCTTGAAATCAGTCGTCAACTTAAAGTTAAGAGACGGTTTTACAAAGACATGCGGAGAACGTCCTGGAGCCCAGTCAAGCTTAGCCTCGACCTTTCCGGTAACTTTCAAGCCAACATCAACACCTTTGATTTTCTTCTTCCATGTCTTTCTAGCAGCTGCAGAAGCAGAGACCGAGGCTCTATTACCGAGGTCATCTCCTTCATCTTCTTCTACACTCGTTCCTTCAGCAGGAGTAAAGGTTCCTCCATCAAGATCAAACTCTGTCTGTACATTAATCTCTTTGGCTACCTCTTCTAAAGTAGCCTTTGTGACAGTCAGAACGGTTTTCCCGTCAGCGATTTTTGAAGAAACCACTTTAAAAGCAAAACCTGTAGGATAATTTCCGCTTGCCGGCAGAACAATAACATCCCCTGATTTTAGTTTTTTCTCCTCAGGCAAGATGACCTGACCAGCCTTTTCATCAACCTGATAATCAACAACATCTAGTTGAACAACTGATGGATTGAGAACAACCTTGCCCATAGCATCTGAGTTATTACGTCCCGGAGAGAATTGACCAAGAATATTGTGAACTTGGAAATCATTATTTCCATTTGCAGTAATACTAGCTTCAAAATCCTTCCCATGAAGGGTATAGGTTTTTCCTCTAGTCAGGTGAACATAGAAATAACCATCACTATCCGTTTCAATCGTTTGAATTTCTTTACCATTCTCTTTCAGAGTAACGGTTCCAAATTCTATACCTCTGCCTGTTAGATTTGAAAAAGCGTGACCTGAAAGTAGAACTTCTTCTGCTGACCCTTGTTTTGGGCTATCAGAACTATTTCCTAATTCATCCCCTTGGCTATTTTTCTCCGAGGATGAAGTGTCAGGATTCCTTGATTGATTAGGATTCACTGGTGTTGATGGTTGGGTGCCAACAGAAGATCCAGTATCAGACACTGTCGGAACGGTTCCTGAATCTACAGATGTTACTGGTGAATCTGAATCCGGAACAGTTGGACTTGGAACTAAACCTGAAGCACCGCTATCCAAAGATGGAGTCAGAGTATCCACACTTGGTGACGGATTGGTGACTACTGCCCCATTGTTAGATGCTGTCGGAACAGTTCCTGAATCTACAGATGTCACTGGTGGATCTGAATCCGGAACAGTTGGACTTGGAACCACACCTGAAGCTCCACTATCCAAAGATGGAGTCAGAGTATCCATACTTGATGATGGATCGGTGACTACTGCCCCATTGTCAGACGCTGTCGGAACGGTTCCTGAATCTACAGATGTCCCTGGTGAATCTGCACTTGAAACTGTCGGACTTGAACCACTTCCATCTGAAGATGGAGATGGAATAGCTGTCCCTGGTGATGATTGACTACCAAGCGAAGACCCAGTATCAGACGGTGACGTCACAGTAATGGTATCTACCGGTGTCACTGGTGAATCTGAATTTAGCCCTGTACTTGCACTACTATCTGAAGACGAACTTGGATAGGCTGGCGTCCCAATATCAACTGGTGACGTGCTACCGTTCCCTGATATTCCTTGCGTATCCGTCTGACTTGGCATAGTAGATGAACCTACATATGCCTCAGTAGCAGGATTGACAGAAGTTTGATTAGTCAGGCTAGATTTCTCTCCAAGAAGAGGATTTTCAACCGAGCGATAATAAACAGTCAGTCGAACTGGTACATCTTTATCAAAGAGCCGAACGCTCTGACTAAACTCAACAAGAGAAGCGACCAAAGTGTCAGCTGATACGAGTGCTGCACCGAAAGCACTGCCTGAAATCACTAAGAAAGTTAATAACAATCTTCTTGAGTAGCTATATCTCAATAAGATGAGACCAAGAAGAAGCACGATAAAACCAATAACTGAGAAAGTGATTATTTTTTCCCCTGTCTTAGGCAAAACTGCCACTTGCTCCTGCTTAATTTTTACCTTAAACTCTTGAGTTTGACCAGGCTGCAGGATTTCCGATGTAGGTAAAGGCCCATCAACTTTATAACCTTGCGGCAAATTTAACTGATAGTTAACATCGTTTATCTCTGAATTGCTTGAATTTCTTGCCTTGACTGACAATTGATTTTGACCATCGCCACTTAGTTCCGCACTAATCTGTTCATTAGCGAAAGCGATTCGGCCAGTTCCAAATATCATTGCTAAGAAAAACAAGATACTAAACAGTTTTTTCCTCATTTTACCTCCTATTTTATTTTATAGGGAAAGGCAGATTTCCCCAAATTTAAGTATAGTATGAGCCAACATATTTGTCAATATTATAATTTATTGATTATATTAATTATGTTTTTGTACAATAAAAGCAGCTCTTAAAAGCTGCT
>ERZ773234.103-NODE-103-length-25679-cov-9.571730_pt1 | contig 25679 bp, 31 predicted proteins | sample MGYA00580523_ERZ773234 | MGnify/ENA primary metagenome ERZ773234 (study PRJEB29015, sample SAMEA2738167) | human oral metagenome | biome: human oral; feature: human-associated habitat; material: saliva | place: China | collected 2262 ...
AATGTTTCAAAATACAAATATGAGATCAATTACAACCCTAAAATGTGGGTGCCTGTAAAACTTAAAAATGTCGATTAAGGGAGTAAGTAGAATGACTAGAGATGAAGCAGTACAGAAATTGGCAACAGCAGGACGACTTTCAATAGCCCATGCTGAGGACCTATATGATTCGCTGTTCGAAAAGCCAGTGGTGAAACAATGCGTGGCGGATTGGTATGAGGAAATTAAAGGTGAATTTTACTTAAACTTACATTACTTGGCTTGGGATATGTTTGAAAGTTTGGACGAAGATGCCTGTGTACCTAAAAAAACATTAAATGACGATATCACACGTTGGTATCGCAAAAACGAAAATGCTATCAAAATAATTGTCAACATGCACCAGTTTGGCTATGAGGTCGAGAAAGAAAAAAGGTATACGGTTAGGATTAAAGCTACTAATCAGTATTTATGCAATGACGGAATAGGGCCTCATTTTAGTCCAGGTTTTAGAACTGATTTTAGAAAAAGAGACGTTGAGGAGTTAGGCTTAGGTTGGGTGTTTGATTGCCCAGGCGTGGAAGTGAAAGAGGTGGAATGATGGCAAAGTTTATTGAAGTTATCCCTCTTGACAGAGGGAAAGAGCAGGCGAAGATGTTGATTAACGCTGAAAAAATTGACTATGTCCAACAAATTGGCATTCTTGGTTCATTAATTTACCTTAACGATATCCCGGTCACAGAATTTATGGAAAAGCCAGTATTCAAGAACCCTCTACATGTCAAGAAATCGATCATGTCAATAGCAGATGCGATAGCGACCAAGGAGGTAACGGATGAATAACCTAATTAATAAAATCAACGATTGGGCTATTAGTCATGGACTGGACAAAGGCAATCCTAAAATCGAATGGATGAAGATCACTGAGGAAGTAGGCGAGATTAGAGACGTGTTTCTAAAACCAAATGATTTCGCTGACCCAGAATGGTCGTTAAAAGACGCTATAGGCGATTCTATCGTGACGCTAGTAGTTTTATGCTTGCAGCTTGGCTACGACGTAGAGGAGTGCCTCACAATAGCTTACAACGACATCAAGGATAGAAAGGGAGTAATGATTGATGACAACTTTGTTAAAGAGAAAACGAGAGAATCAGCTAATAGTATCGACGATTCTGCTAGTGCTATCGCTGGCGATTAACATTGGTACAGTGGTTTGGGTAGTCAACCGACCTATTGAGATGGTACTTATCCACAAAACAGATAACGCAGTGGAGCTACATGGCAAGGTCACTGGAAAATCCATGGTAGGCAAGCTCTACACGATTGATTGCGGAGCGTATGGGAAATTCCTTGTTAGCAAGGAGCAGTATGACAGCGTAAATGTTGGGGATGACATCCCTAGCTATTTGAAGGAGAGAGGACAATGATCCCAAAATATAGAGCGTGGGATAGAGAAACGAAATCCATGAACGGCATGGCAGAGATTTACAGAAATAGAAAACAAGAAATAGAACTGCATCCGAGAGATGAAAATATTATCCTCATGCAATCAACAGGATTGAGAGATAAGAACGGCAAAGAAATCTTTGAAGGAGATGTTTTGGAAACAAAAGACGGACTGTTGGATGGTGTAGTCGAGTACAGAACCGATTTAGGTATGTGGACGAATAGTTTGTTTAGATACAATAATTTCGAACGCTTGTGCAATGTTGCTGATTCAACGTACATCATCGGCAACATCTACGAAAATCCGGAATTGTTGGAGGCGAACTAATGCCTAGTAATTACCCCAACGCTGGGCTGACCGAGGAGCTATTCCAACGGTTAGTCGACGAATTTAACAAGCTGAAAGCGGAACATAATAGAACGCTCACCAAGCACATCCAAGAGGTTAAACAGTGTGACCGCCGTCAAGCTAGGAAATATTTTCAGAGATTCTACAATGTGGTTAAAGGACACTCTAGACTGTCGCCTGACACTGCTAATGAACTAAAAGGGTTTCTCTCACGCAATCTGATAAACGGCTTGCAAGCTTATCTGTCAGAACATTATACTGGCAAACCTAGCACAGGTCGCCAAGCCGTTGATAAGGCAAATGCTGGACTTACTAAGGAACTGTTTCAGAGGTATCGTGAGGAAGTGGAGCAACTGAGAGCTACTTATCCAAACAGTATCGTGGCACATATCATGGAAATTAAGGGTTGCTCGAAGAGAGAAGCTAAGAATATCTACAGTGCTATCAATGCACTCTATGTAGAGCATGTTAATCTAACGCCTCGCAAGGTAATTCAGTTAGAAGGACTGCTATCCAGAGAGCTATTCAGTGAGATAGCTAAGTATGTATTCAATCACTACGAGTGGCCAGAGAGCTTGGATGACGAAGTTGACCGTATCACTCTTGCATATCGAACTAAGGGCGAGCTTGGGCGTAACAAGGTAACGGTCAGAAAAGCCTTATATACAGCCTACATGTTAGGCGTGTAGCTAGAACGGTTTAAGAGGGTTCAACTCCCTCACTAGCTATTACCAGTTAAATAAACAATTAGAATCGAGGAACCTTTTTTATTTTTGTTACCCTAGCCTTGCATTACTGGTAGCATGGCTAAATCTAATGTATGGGAGGTGGTACCCTAATCCTTCTTTATTCTTGCAAACAAAAAAGACCGACACATTGGCCGGCACTCTTTGGAAATCAACACTACTATTATACCAGAGAGGGCCTTAATATGCTATTGCCGGAAATTGATGAGAAAGCAACAATCAAGCGTTGCAAGCGAAAACTTCGAGAATACCCACGATGGCGAGAGATTGCACACGATAGCGCTGAGCAGAAAATAACACAGGAATTCACATTTATGCCACGGGGTGGCAGTGGCATAAGTAGACCGGTGGAGAATATCGCAGTTAGGCGTGTCGATGCACTGAACGAGCTAGAAGCCATAGAGCAAGCAGTTAGCGGGCTATACCGTCCAGACTATCGCAGAATACTGATAGAGAAATATCTGGCATATCCACCGAAACCGAACTGGCAAATAGCACAGTCTATTGGTTTTGAAAGAACGGCATTTCAAGAATTGCTAAATAATGCTATCCTAGCATTTGCAGAATTGTATAGAAATGGTCAATTAGTCGTAGAACGCTGAATTTTCGGTATTTTGACGGCTAAAACACGGTGCCTTGCAACTGTTTAACATGGTATTATTGTATTATCGAAGAAAAACGGAGACAGCTCATTTTGTGGGTTGTCTTTTTTATGCACAAAAATCTAGCAACGAAGGAGGTGGATATATTGGGCTAAATCAACGACAGAAATTATTTGCTAGCGAGTATATCAAGTTAGGGAACGCCACGCAGGCAGCTATCAACGCTGGATATAGCGAAAAGACGGCAGGGCGTATCGCTGGGCAAAACTTGAAAAAACTTGAAATTAAACGCTTTATCACTGCCGAAATCGAGAAAATGCACGATGCAAATATCATGACTGCAAAAGAAGCCTTGTCCATCCTTTCCGACATTGCTAGAGGTAAACGTGATGAAGAGGTCCTCATGATGAATCCATTGACTGGTGAAGTTGAGAGGCTTATGAAGAAGGCTGACAACAATACAGTTATCAAGGCGATTGTTGAAATCTTGAAACGTTATCCAACGGCTAAACAGTCCGAGAAATTAGAACTTGAGATCAGAAAACTAAGAGAACAGCTTGATAGCGGTGTTGAAGGTACAATGAACCTCAATATTGTCAACGCATGGGAGGACATCCCAGATGGCAACGATTGATATTCAGAAGAATGTTAACCCGCATTTCAAATCGGTTTGGCAGTCTAACAAGCCTTACAACGTGCTAAAGGGTGGACGGAACTCTTTCAAATCATCGGTAATCGTGCTGAAACTTGTCTATATGATGATTAAGTACATCATGAGAGGCGAAAAAGCGAACATAGTTGTCATTCGGAAAGTAGCTAATACAATCCGTGACAGCGTGTTTAATAAGGTTCAATGGGCAATTAGTCTGTTTGGTCTGGACAATCAGTTCAGGGCGACTGTGAGCCCGTTTAAGATAGTTCACAAGCACACTGGCTCAACGTTCTATTTCTACGGTCAAGACGACTTCCAAAAGTTGAAATCAAATGACATTGGGAACATCATCGCTGTCTGGTATGAAGAAGCGGCTGAATTTAACGACGCTGAGGACTTCGACCAGTCTAATGTCACTTTCATGCGGCAGAAACATGATAAGGCTCCATTTGTGCAGTTCTTTTGGTCTTACAACCCACCTCGTAACCCGTACAGCTGGATAAATGAGTGGTTTGAAGACATCAAGACTAATGATAACTATCTAGCACACTCAAGCACTTATCTTGATGATGAGTTAGGCTTTGTTACTGAACAAATGCTGGAAGATATCGAACGCATTAAGCAGAATGATTACGACTATTACCGCTATCTGTATCTGGGTGAAGCGGTTGGGCTTGGTAATCAGGTTTATAACATGAGCACATTCCACGCTATCGACAGCTTACCAACAGACGATAGACTTATCGGGATATCATTCGCAATGGATACAGGGCACCAACAATCAGCTACGGCTTGCGGTGCTTATGGGCTTACTGCAAAGGGCAATGTAATTCTGTTAGACACATTCTATTACAGTCCAGCAGGGCAGGTAATCAAGAAAGCACCTAGCGAGTTGACTGTTATGATCAGCAACTTCATCGACAAAGTACTCAAACAATACCGAGTGCCAAAGCTACGCATGACCATCGATAGTGCTGAAGGTGCTTTGAGAAACCAATACTTCAAGGATTTTGGTGAGCGATGGCATCCAGTGGCTAAAAAGAAGAATCAAACCATGATTGATATGGTTATCAGTCTGTTGGCAGAGGGACGGTTCTATTATTTGGACATTCCAGCTAACAAAATATTCTACGAGGAACATAAGATGTACCGTTACGATGAAAAGACGATACATACTGATGATCCAAAAGTTATTAAAGAGGATGACCATACAGTCGATGAATTTAAATATTTCGTATTAGATAATGCCAGAGACCTTGGTCTTAAAGCATAGGAGAAGAAAGAATGGGAATCATACAAACCATTAAGAACATCTTCAAAAGGAGTAATTACGTGATAACTAATCAAAGTCTAAACAGTATCACAGACCACCCAAAAATTGCTATCTCACCAGAGGAGTATAGTCGTATCATGGACAATCTGCGCTATTTTGCAGGCAGTTTTGACCGTGTAAGCTATCGAGATAGCAATGGAACACATTTAAAACGTGATTTCAACCACTTGCCTATTGGGCGTACAGCATCGAAGAAGGTTGCCAGTCTTGTATTCAATGAGCAAGCAAAGATACAGGTTAATAATGAAACGGCTAATAAATTCATCAATGAGACGCTTAAGACTGATAGATTTAGCAAGAACTTTGAACGCTATTTAGAGTCTTGTCTTGCTCTCGGAGGTCTGGCTATGCGTCCATACGTTGACGATGACCGTATTAGAGTGTCATTCATACAAGCACCAGTCTTCTTACCGTTGCAATCGAATACTCAAGATGTATCGAGTGCTGCAATCGTGACTAAAACACTTAAAACAGAAGGTCAGAAGACTAAATACTACAGTCTGATTGAATTTCATGAATGGTCTAAGGATAGCTACACGATAACTAATGAGCTATACGAGTCAGAGTCTAAGACCCGTATCGGTCAACGTGTACCTCTATCAATGCTCTATGATGATTTAGAAGAAACAGTAACGCTAAACGGACTGACAAGACCACTATTTACATACCTGAAGCCCCCTGGCATGAACAACAAGGACATCAACAGCCCTCTAGGCTTGTCTATCTTTGACAACGCTAAAACTACGATGGATTTCATCAATACCACTTATGATGAATTTATGTGGGAAGTCAAGATGGGTCAGCGTAGGGTTGCGGTACCAACTCAAATGATCAAGACTGAGTACGATGCTAGTGGTGAGAAAGTGACAGTCAAGCGTGAATTCGAGACTGGCCACAATGTCTATGAGCAATTTGACAGTGGTGACATGGATAAAGGCATTGGCATTACCGACCTTACGACAGATATTCGCTCGGATGATTACATTAAGGCAATCAACAAAGGCTTAAGCTTGTTTGAAATGCAATTGGGTGTGTCAGCCGGTATGTTTAGCTTCGATGGTAAGAGCATGAAGACCGCTACCGAGGTCGTATCAGAGCAATCAGACACGTATCAAATGCGGAACTCTATCGCTACTCTAGTAGAGCAATCATTGAAAGAGTTAGTTATTTCAATCCTAGAGCTTGCTAAGGTCTACAATCTCTATACTGGTGAGATTCCAACAATGGATGAAATCAGTGTGGATTTGGATGATGGTGTATTCACTGACAGAAATGCTGAGTTTGATTACTGGTCTAAGATGGTAGCCGCTGGTCTTGCACCTAAGACGATGGCTATCGAAAAGACGCTTAATGTAACCGAGGAAAAAGCTAAAGAGCTTTATCAAGCTATCAACGATGAAACTATGGTAAGTGCTGATAGCTTTAGGACGGATGAAGAGGTTAATATTTACGGGGAGTGATAGGCTATGGCTAAAAAGAAACCTATCAAGCTGAATGACCAACAACTAATGCTTGACGCTAGTCGAGTAGCTGACATCTACCACCAAATGACAATAGACTTGTTTGACCAAGTTGTTGACCGAGTGAGAGAACGTGGCAGTGCTAGCCTAGAGGATAACCCTTATATTTGGCAACTAGAAAAAATGAGTGAGATGGGCTTGCTCAACAAAGACAATATCAAACTCATTGCTAGATATTCCGGGATTGCTGAAGAACAGTTGAGATATGTTATTGAGAATGAAGGGTATAAGGTATACAAGGACACTAAAACTCAGCTTTTAGAATCAATGGGCGGTGGTGATTTCATTACTAATAACCTTATTCAAACCACTTTAGCTAACTATGTTAATCAGACGACAGGGGATATCGATAACCTTATCAATACCACACTGCCTAAAAGTGTCAGAAAGGTCTATCAAGATATTGTTGAGGAGGCTGTCGCAAAAGTTGTTACTGGTTTAATGAATCCAAATAAAGCCATTTCTACCACTGTAATGAAGTGGGCTGAAAAAGGTTTCTATGGATTCACGGACAAAGGTGGCAAACGTTGGAGAGCTGATGTTTACGCTAGGACGATTATTAAAACGACTTCATGGCGGGTTTATCGCGAAGCTAGAAAAGCCCCTGCTGATGAATTGGGTATTGATACGTTCTATTACTCGATGAAGCCTGCAGCTCGTGAGATGTGTGCACCGTTACAGCACCAGATAGTTACCACAGGCCGAGCTAGAACCGAGGAAGGCGAGAAAATCTTTGCCCTTGATGATTACGGTTACGGCAAGCCTGGAGGGTGCCAAGGTATTAACTGCGGGCATACTATGACCCCGTTCATTCCCGGAGCCAATTATAAACCAGACTTACCAGAACACCTTAAAGACTTAACACCAGAGCAAGCTATACAGAACGCAAACGCTCAAGCTAAGCAGAGGGCTATTGAGCGTTCTATTAGACAATCTAAGGAGCTTTTGCATGTAGCAGAGAAACTAGGTGACCAGGAGCTGATAGACAAGTATAAGAGCAAGGTTAGGATCCAACAGGGAGCTATGAGAGACTATCTCAAACAACATCCGTTTCTACATCGTGATTACGCTAGAGAGAAATATTATGCTGACCCATTTAGCAAAGCTAAGAAAGAGGTTAAGCTTAGAGAAGAACAAAAGAAAGCTAGAGAGCTTGCTACTAAGCGTGCAGAACTTGATAAGGCTGTGAAAAGTGGTAAAATAGTAAGTGTATCAGGGGTTACAGTAGGACATACACCTCCAGGAAAGGCTGGAGAGCCAAATAGTGTAGTCCAACATAACGCAACGAATGGAGATGTACTTGGCAGAACCTATTACGATGATAGGGGCTACAAAGTAAAAGATATACATTTCACTAATCATAAGCAACCAGATAAACATCCTTACGGGAAAAAAGGTGAACATGTTCACGACTTTGTGTTTGATGATGACGGTAAATTTATCAGTAGAACAACTAGAGAATTAACAAACAATGAAAGAGAGGAGAACCTAGATATATTATGGCGATATTAGATGATTTACAAGCGTTATATGATAACGGTTGGGACGCCTCTTTTGTCTACAAAGGACAAGATTGTGCTATCTTACCCAACTCTACAACGGACATCCAGGTCTCCATAGGAGCTCAAACATATGTAGTGTCCTCTCTTGATGACTTAGTAAACTTAGATATTGACGGCCAAAAATTGTCACAAATAATGTCTAAGACAGAAGTACAATACTATTAGCGCTTAGAACAATCTAGGCGCTTTTTTCATGCAATAAATTGCTATAAACCACTATAAACCGTATCAAATTGATGCGGTTTTTCTTTTGACCTGTCGGATGTCGTAAAACTAGGCAAATTCAGTCCCTTGGACGTAAAACAAAGGAGTTTTAAGCATGAGTTTAAAACGTGAGATGTTAGTTGAAGCTGGTATCGAAGACAAGGCAGTGATTGATTCCTTAATGAATGCGTACGGTTCTGGATTGAGAATGCGAAAGCACAAGCTAAGTCTGAATTACAAGCTGAAAACGACAGCCTTAAACAACAACTTGAGCAACAAAGCCAAGCACTCAACGAATTGCAAGCCAAAGAGGGAGCGAGTGAGGAACTCAAACAACAATTGACGGACTTACAAGCTAAATTCGACACTTACAAGACCGAGAATGAAGCTAATCTTGCTCAAGTTACCAAATCAAACGCTATTCGTCTGGCTTTGAAGGATGTGGATGCTCACAATTCGGATGACCTTGCTAAATTTATCAATTTTGACGAAATCGAACTTGATGAATCTGGTAAACCTAAACTAGACAAGGTTATTAAGGGATTGAAAGAGACAAGCCCGTATCTATTCAAGCAAGAGGAACAAGCGGCACAGCCTAAAATCTTCGCTGGTGGCAATCCGTCTGCTAGTCAGAATGGGATTACCAAAGAAGATTTTAAACGCATGGGAATCAATGAGCGTCAAGAGCTTTTTGATAAAGACCCAGAACTCTATCAACAATTGAAAGGATGAATAATCTATGGTTCTAGGAACTACTACGACTGCACAAGTCATTAATCCACAGGTTATGGCTGACATGGTTTCAGCTAAATTGCCTAAACTTATCAAATTCACACCCCTTGCAGTGATTGACACTACTCTTGTAGGCCGCCCAGGGGACGAGCTTACAGTGCCACAGTGGACATATTCTGGTGATGCCACTGAAATCACTGAAGGTCAAGCTATTCCAATCGACCAACTTGGCACTAAAGAAACGAAAATGAAAATTAAGCAAGCTGGTAAAGCTATTGAAATCACAGATAAAGCTGCCTTGGTTGGTCACGGTAATGTCTATGGTGAAGCTACTAACCAGATTGCTTTGGCTATCGCTAACAAAGTCGACAACGACATCGTTGAAGTTGCTAAAACTGCGACTCAAAACATCGCTGAAGCCCCTGTTACAGTAGCTAACATTGACAAAGCCTTGGAAATCTTCGCAGACGAAGAAGACGCTCGCTATGTTGCCCTTATCAACCCTAAAGACGCTATCAAATTGCGTGCTGACGCTGGTCAAAACTGGTTGAAAGGATCAGAAGTTGGTGCTGATGTTGTCGTGTCTGGTACTTTCGGTGAAGTAGCTGGCGTGCAAATCGTCCGCACTAAAAAGGTCGAAGAAGGTAAAGGTTTCCTTGTTAAAGTCTCTTCACTTCAAACAGATACAGACGATGACGCTAAGTATGGAGCATTCGTTATCAACTTGAAACGTGATGTCATGATTGAAAATGACCGTGACATCTTGAAGAAAACTACTGTTTATTCTGGTGATGAATACTACGGTGTTTATCTCTATGACGATTCAAAAGTAGTCAAATTTGGAGGTGCCTAATGGGTATGCTGATGCGTCGTCATTATAACGGCGAGCAAGTACAAGCGGCACCCGTTAATAATGACCCAGTAGAAGAGACACTTGAAAACAATACCGTTGCTGACCTGCGTATTATCGCACAACAACGAGGTTTTACTGGTGTGTCTACGCTAACTAAAGCGGAACTTTTAGACCTCCTTAAATAGCGAATGGAGGTGGTTGAATGACATATTTAACCGAAACAGAATTTTTAAAACTTGGATTTGAAGCAGTGGAAGATTTCGAAAAACTAGAAGCTCGTGCAGCAATGGCTGTCGACTTGTACATTAAGAATTTCTACGATTTCACTGATTTTGAAACGGATTTTGAGCCACGCAAGGAAGCAGTTAAAAAAGCAGTTGCTTACCAAATCGCTTATCTTGATTCAAGCGGCATTATGACTGCAGAGGATAAGACATCATTAGCAAGCATGACTGTTGGGCGCACTCATGTAAGCTATCAGAACAGCTCTAAATCGTCTCATGATGGCAAGCGGTTCAATCTATCTCTTGACGCTCTAAACTGGCTTATGTTAGCTGGATTTGGCTGTAAGGCGGTGTCCTATGATAGATAAGCGTATGTTAGTTGATGCTGTCACGATTCAAAAACCAGCGGGAGAGAAGGATGGTTGGGGGAAAGTAATATATGATGAGCCCAAAACTCTTAAACCCGTCAGGTTTGATAGGGCTGTATCTCACACTGGCAGCGGTCAAAATCGAACTGAGAATAATCTCTCGGTTCTCATGGTCTATCCGAAATACACGCCCATTGAGTTGGATGATAGTTGGTTGAATGGTCGAGTTAATGACACTCACCGAGACTACATCATCCGTAAAATTATCCCTCAGTATCATCCGTTTAAACGTACTATTCTTTGCTATGAAGTTGAGGTGATCTGATGGGTGGTACAGCGTACGTCAAGATTGACCTAAAAGGTTTGGAAAAGAAGTGCAGTCCCGAAGCAGTCAGACGTGGGAAGGTTGCCATGATTAGCCAGATGATAAAGGACATGAAACAGTTCATACCTTATAAAGATGGAATTCTGAGTGACAGTGGTGCCCCGATAGATGACGGTATCAGATATCCAGGTCCTTACGCTAGAGCTCAGTTCTATGGCTCTAGCTACAACAAGACCAAGCGGTGGACATTTAAAAAGTACAATACGCCCGGGACTGGTAAGCGGTGGGATAGAAAGGCTACTCCGAAATACGCCAAGCAATGGGGTGATACGGCTTTGAAAGGAATGGGAATCAAATAATGAATAATAATGATTTTTCAGAAGTTCTCAGAAACTTCATCAATACGCTTGGACTACCGTTGAAATGCAAACTTGATTATCTTTCAGAAGACGAAAGCCTTTCAGTCTATCCCTTGCCGGGTGGCAAAGTGGAAGACGAAGATATGGCTGGTACCCAGATTCTATTGCTACCTTACGAGATAGCGATTAAATCAAAGGACCAGCAAATGCTGAACGCTATTTTGTGGAAGATAAACACCGAGCTTTCCAAAATCGGATTTGAGTTACCGAGTTCAAATAATTCATACACATTCTTAGCCTTGACCGTCGAGACACCGAGTTTAAACGATGCCGACGAGCAGGGCTTTTATATTTACTTGCTTGATTTGCAAGCAAGACTAGAAGTAGAAAGGAATATTAATTAATGGCTAAATTTAAAAATGCGATTCGTAAACACTATATCGCAGCTTATGACCCAGAACATCCAGATACTCCACCAACTGATGACAAGTATATGTGGATTGCCAAAGGCATCAAAGAATCTGCACCAGAGAATGACGCAGAAGATGATGATGTAGCGTACTTTGATGGCGATGGTACTAAAGAGAAGGTTATCACTTCAAAATCTCGTGGTCGCTCGTTTGAGGGACACCGTGATTACGCTGATAAAGCTCAAAACTTTGTCGTTGACAAAGAAGACGCTGTAGCTGATGACCTCATCGTTTGGTACAAGGAAGTGACGCCAGACGGCAAATCTTACAAGGAAGGTCTTGCTCGACTTTCTGAAATCGAGGTCGGCGACGGTGAAGCGTCTGAGCTTGAGACTATCAAGTTCCAAGTTAACTGGTCTCGTACACCAGAGAAGCACGACATCACTTCAGCGCCAGCTGGACGTTCAACGGCAATTTCTGGAAGCACTGGAAGCACTGGAATTACTGGGACACCAGCAGTGACTTCTAGTTCATCATCAGACACCAACTCACCATCAAGCGTGGGTTGATCACTAATTAAATATAGAAGATAAGACACTTTGAGGGTAGGGGTTAGCCCTTACCCTCTTTTTTCGTATAAAGGAGAATAAAAAAAACATGGTAGTAATTAAAAAACGTAGCAATGTCATTCCAGTCGATTTCGGTGAATTCCAACTTAACTTCCCAGTTTCGGATAGTAATATTCAACGCATGAAAGCTGTTGGTGAGGACTTGCAAGCCAAAGGTCAAGCATTCCAAGACACTAATGATGAAGAAGCTTTGGGAGCTTTGAAAACATTGGTAGAAGATGGTTTCAATCAAGTTTTTGACGATAAAGAAGCCTTTAATCAAGTCTATGAGTTTGCTGGTCAGTCAACAATTAACGCTATGTTCTATCTTATTGAAGCCATCAAAGGTATTTCAGAAGAGTTTGAAAACCAAAACTCAAAAGCAGCCCTCGATAAGTATTTGAATGCTTGATTTATCTCGAAGACTAACAGACAAGTTAGTTATTGATAATAAAGAGTACACCCTTAATCTGTCCTTTGATAACATTCTACGCCTCTTTGAGATGTGGCAAGATGCAGAGGTCCCAGAGTTTGTTAAACCTCACTTTGGTATCCGTATTTTGACCGGTGAGACTTTAGAAGATTTCATTGTTGAAGAAATGTCAGAGATATTTAACGAGGTATTTGAAGAACATATCAGCTTGTCAGACGTTGAGGATAATCATGTTGAGTATGACTTAGCTGGGAATCCGATGAAGACCACGGCAAGCGATGATACGAAACAAAGGGCTCCTTATGACATTCGATACGATGGTGACTATATCTATGCTTCGTTTATGCAAGCTTACGGCATTGACTTGTTCGATGTCCAAGGGAAACTGCATTGGAAAAAATTCAACGCTCTACTGTCTGGACTGCCAGAGGGCACTAAATTGATGGAAGTCATCAAAATTCGTAAGTGGAAGCCGCAAAAGGGTGACTCAGCAGAATACAAGGAAGAAATGCGTAGGCTTCAGAAAGATTATGCTCTCCCTAACGATGATATCGAGGAAGAGGAGGAGTATGAAGAAGAATTTTAGAAAGGAGGGATAATCTATGGCAGATGGTACGGTCACCATCAAGGCGTTATTCGATGGTAAGGACGCTGAAAGTGGGGCTAAACGCATTAAGGGTTCGCTAGAGGGACTTAAGGGGTCAGCTGGTAAGGTTGGTTCGGTGTTCAAATCTGTTTTAGGTGCTAACTTGATCGGTGGTGCTATCATGGGCGGTATCAGCGCTCTTGGTAACGGTCTGAAATCAATGGTTGGTGAGCTTAACAGCTCGGCCAAGGCATGGAAGACCTTTGATGGGAACATGCAACAGATCGGCATGCCTACCGCCCAAATCAAGCAAGTTAAGAGCGAGTTGCAGGACTTCGCTACCAAAACCATCTATTCAGCGTCCGACATGGCTTCTACTTACTCACAATTAGCGGCCGTAGGAACCAAGAATACCACCGAGCTTGTTAAAGGTTTCGGTGGTCTTGCAGCAGCGGCTGAGAACCCACAACAAGCCATGAAGACCTTGAGCCAACAAGCGACCCAAATGGCTGCTAAGCCTAAGGTTCAATGGCAGGACTTCAAGCTCATGATGGAACAAACGCCTGCTGGTATTGCCGCAGTTGCGAAAGAAATGGGTATGAGTACCGATGAAATGGTCAGAGCTGTTCAAGATGGCAAGATTAAGACTGAAGACTTCTTTGATGCCATAACTAGAGCAGGTAACAACCCAGTGTTCAGTAAGATGGCAACAGAGTTCAAGACAGTTGACCAAGCTATCGATAGCATGAAAGAGTCTATCGGTATTAAATTGATGCCACAGTTTGAGAAACTCAATCAAATCGGTATTAAGGCAGTCGTAGGGTTAACTGATGCTATTGAAAGAATTGATTTCGACAGTATCGCCGATAAAATCGGCAACGCTCTGTCTTCGCTTTGGAAAGGCTTCACAAACACTGGAGCTTTGAAAAATCTTGGCGCGACCTTTACTTACATCTCAAGCTCAATCAAGCAACTATTTAGCAAAATCGATGGTAGTAAGCTCATGCAAGGCATTGGCTCAGTGTTTGGCGACATTGCTAACGGCATTTCGCAAGCTCTAAACATTGCCACGACCTCAGTTAGAAGTTTCATCAGCTCATTTGTTGATACTGGAGCGTTTCAATCGTTCAAAGCGGCAGTGCAAGATACTTGGAACGCTCTCAAGGCTATCGGTTCGTCGCTTGGTGAGGTGCTGGGTAGTTCAGAAATGCAGTCAATCATTTCAGGGATTGGCTCAGCACTTGGAACGCTTGTGAACTGGATTTCTCAAGTTATTTCAGCAATATCTAGGTTTATCAGTGCAATTCCGCCGGGAATCTTAAACGGTATCACTAGCGGTATTCTGGCAATGGTAGCAGGTTTCATGACTGCAAAGGCTGGGATTTCAGCGGTAGGTGTCGCATTGAAAGGATTGGACTTCATCAAGGGTCTAAATCCTTTCAAGAAGTTTGGGGAGGATGCAGCAGAAGGAACAGAGCAAGCTGCCAACAGTGCTAGACGTTCTAAGTCAACTATTACTCAGCTATTTAGTGGGATATCCAACGTTATCAAGTCGTCTGGTAATGCAATCAAGGGAATCTTGACAGCTATATTCAAAGGAATAGCTGAAACTTACAAAGGTTTCGGGCAAGGTATGAAACTTGTCTTACAAGGGCTTAAAGGGCTAAGTTCAGCTCAAATACTTTCGTTTGCTACTGGTATTGCTATTGCAGCAGTCGGAATCGGTGCAGGGATTGCATTGATTGTGGCTTCATTCTCACTACTAGCAAGCCACGCTAGTGGAGTTTCACAAATCATTGGCTCTATCGGTTCAGCATTTGGCACTGTTGTTGAATCAATTGGTAAGGCAGCAGGAACTATCATTAAAGCCTTCGGCACTGCGTTTAGCATCGTGATTGAAGCAGTAGGAAAAGCTGCGCCAGGGCTCGCTAAACTTGCACCGCTAGTTGAAGCGGCTGGAACTGCGCTAGGAAATGCGGCACCATTCGTGACAGCGTTCGGATCAGCGATAACGTCCATTTTGGGAGTATTGCCAACCGTTATTAACGCATTAACTAACTGGGTTACCGCTCTTGGTAATGCAATTAGTGGGGTCGTCGAGGCATTTACTCCGATTGTCCAAATAATCGGGGATACGATCACATCTGTAGCCCAAATCATCGCTGATGCTATCGTAGCAATTGCTCCGGTTATCTCAGATTGTATCGTACAAGTAGCCCAAATCATTGGGCAGTATGGGACTCAGATTGCAACAGTGATTAGCGCTATCGCTCAAGCTATATCAGCTTCAGCACCTATTATTATGGCGCTTATTCAAGGGATTGTTACAGTCGTTCAGACGATGGCACCAGTCATTAGTCAAGTGATTTCCGCAATCGTTACTATAGTTCAAACTCTTGCACCTATCTTGCAATCAATCGTTACTGGTATCGTTACTATCATCGGTCAGATTGCACCGATCATCTCAGCGATTGGTGGCGTGATTGGCACTACATTGCAAGGCATTGCTAGCGTGGTTCAATCTGCTGGTATGGCAATTGCTACCGCTGCAATGGGTATCGGTCAAGGTATCTCTACGGCGTTGGGTGGTGTAGCTAATGTTATCAGCTCAATAGGTTCTGCGATTGGCACAGCATTGCAAGGCATTGCCGATGTCGTGCAGTCGGTTGGTACATCAATCAGTACAGCTGCACAAGGTATCGGAGACGGTATTAAGTCAGCGTTTGAAGGTGTTTCAAAAGTCATTGAGTCAATGGGTGGTGCTATTAGGTCGGTCCTTGATGGATTGTCTGATGTGTTCAATTCAATTGGGAATGCTGCTCAGAAGGCTGGTGTAGGGTTCAACCAGTTGGCTGACGGTGTTGTTAAAATTACTAACACCAGTCTTGGCGACATGGCTGCATCTCTTGCGGCAGTCGCTAAAGGCGTTGGGGCAATTAGCGACAATTCAGCAGGACTCGCTACAGCCGGTTCTGGTATGACTCAGCTTGGAAATGGAATGAGTAAGGTGTCTAGTTCAGCATCAAGTGCTGTTGCAGGTTTGAGTCAATTCTCAAGCACGATTACAACTATTCAATCGTCATTCACTAGCTTGCAATCACTGCTAAGCACAGCGGGAACTGCATTCAGCGCGTTCTCAAGTCAAGCTATGCAATCACTAACTGGATTGTCTGCTATCGCAGGGCCTATCACGGCCTTCCAAATGCAGATTATGATGATAGTTCCTTCACTCATGCAAGCAACTACAGGATTGACTATGTTCAGCACGGTAGCAATGTCATTGACCACTAGCTTGACTTCAATCGGTACGGCTATGACAGTGTTGACTACTAGCATGACTACGTTAACTACGCAGTTAACTATGATCACTACGAGCATGACCATGATGGCTACTAGCTCAACCATGCTAGGCACAAGCTTAACTATGATGGGTACTCAATTCATGATGATTGGTACATCAATGACCATGCTAAACACTCAATTCATGATGTTTGCCACTAGCCTTATGCAAATGACAAGCCAGCTAATGATGGCAGGTTCAGCGGTAACTATGTTTGGTGCTCAACTCATGACTGCACAGGTCGGATTCTCAACCGTAGGAGTCGCAGCTATGACGCTATCGGCCGCTATGATGTCTCTTGCCATGTCTATAAGAGCTGGCATGATGTCAGCGGTGCAAGCTGTAACTGCTGGGTCTATGCAAATGTCTACAGCGCTAAGTTCTAGCGGAACTAGGATGGTCGCTAGCACACAAGCCTTCATGAATCAGATTGTTTCAGCAGTTCGAAATGGTATGAACCAAGTGGTAGCAGCAGTCAGAACAGGCGGCGCTCAAATGGTTTCAGCTATGCAGTCAAGCGGACAACAGTTGGTGTCAGTCACTCAATCGGCAGTTAACCAAGCAGCGGCTGCAGCAAGGTCTGGTTACGGAGCTTTCCACTCAGCTGGTGCTTACATCGGCCAAGGCCTTGCTAACGGGATGCGTTCTGCTCTTGGAGCGGTTACAGCAGCAGCCAACGCCCTCGTGGCTCAAGCTGAGCGTGCAGCAAAAGCAAAAGCCATAATCAAGTCACCGTCTCACCTATTCCGTGATGAAGTTGGTTGGTGGATTGGTCTTGGTATCGCTCGAGGTATCGACGATTCAGCCCCAGAGGTGGCTAATAGCCTTGATTACATCCGTGACCAAGTTAACGGCTTTAATGTCCGTGCTAACGCTATGCTTACTGGTGCCACCTCTAACATGGCTAGCCAGCTTAAGATGGAAGTCTTGAGAGACAAAACTCCAGACGCTACAATCTCAGCACGTCAAGAAGCCTATGCTGCTCACTCCGCTGGCTTGCTTAACGATGTCATTGACGCTCTCGGAGAGCTCAAAGACCAAGTAGCGAAAGGTCAAAGCATGGTGCTTGATACTGGTGCTCTCGTCGGTGGTACAGTTAATAACTTCAATAGTGCACTCGACACAATTAAAACTTTGAAAGGACGACACAGATTATGATTACTAAAATCAAAGAATATATCACTTTCGGCGATTTTAATAGTAAGGACGCTGGGTGGTACCTACAGAAGCGTGAGGCACCGACGCCTGATGAAAAAGAAATCGTTGAATCAATACCATTTATGCAAGGGGTGCTTGACTTCTCTAGCGTCCTGGGTGAGCGTGTGTTTGAGCCTAGAGAGATTACATACGAATTTAAATTACCTTTCACAGATTACGAGAACCGAAAAGTGGCCGAGCGTATGATTAAATCTCAAATGACGACTGAGACTGAAAAGAAGTTGTTTGACACTCACGACCGACGATATTATTGGCGCGGAAAGGTTAAGAGTATCAAAGTGGCAGACGACCCAATTAAGAAGAATCTGGTCGCTACTATCGTGTTCAAGTGCTACCCATTCGCCTTTCATGAAAACGATTATTTCGATGACGTTTGGGATACTTTTGATTTTGGAAGCGATGATTCAACATGGACTAAGTGGCATTTGGGCTATAACAAGCTCGAGAAGACGATCTATTTTGTTAATTCGGGTGATACGTCTATCAGCCCCATAATCTACTGCGAAGAGGACGTTGAACTCACGGATTCGGATGGTACGATTTACAACTTGAAACGTGGTGAGAATAAGGAGTTCTCGCTTACGCTATATCAAGGAATAAACTATTTTAAAGCTAAAGGAAACGGCTCGATTTCAATGCATTTTAATAATGAGGTGATGGCATGACAGTATCTGGAAAGATTGAAGTATTCAATGTTAGCCACACAGGTTACAGCATTAAGGTATCTGAACCCAACATTGACGGCGGACTTCGAGGAGTGTCCTTCCCGACCTGGAGCCGAAAGAAAGATGATAGTGAGAAGTTCGGTGATGTAGCCGAGCAAGATGATTTGATTCACTATGAAGGCGTCCGGTGGAACGGCAGTTGGTACTGCACTGTTAACATCTCTGACCACGTTTTTGATCGTGGTGAGTACTATACGCACGTCTATGTTCGTCGGCAGGACGGTACTACGGAATTTCTTGGAAGTGAAAAAATCATAATCCCAGAACCACCTAAAGATGTCAAAAAAAAAGGCGGGTACGCTGTGTATTGGTGGAATGACTTCGACTCTCGTCGATGGGACAAGCTTAATCGGACCACGACTGCTCGCAAGACAATCCATGACCCATACAGCCCCAGAGGTGGTACGGTCATCGCTGGTGAGATTAAGAAAGCGTTGAATAGCATTCATGAATTCTCGTTTGCAATCCCTTTCACGCACCCACTTTACAACAAATTAGTGCCTTTTAAATCAATAGTAGAAGTCGTCAATCTCTACGATGGAACGGTTGAGTTCGTGGGTCGAGTCTTGACTTCAATAAATGAGATGACGACTGACGGATTTGCTCAAAAAGTAACTTGCGAGGACTTTCTGTCTTATCTCCACGACTCAACACAGTGGTTTCAAAAGTTGCCAAATCGTGGGGCAGAGCCTTACTTTACAGAAATTTTAAATGTGGCAAATAGCCAGCTTGAGGGACACAAGCATATACATCCTAGAAATGTTACGGTCAATAGTCGAACTAACAAGCCGTTCCGTTACATCGGGTATGAAAGTACTTGGGATTGCGTCCGAGAGCGTATCATCAACAACATCGGTGGGTACTTGCGAATTTACGAATTAAACACTTCGCTCTATGTCGATTGGACTTCGAAAATTGGAGTTGAGAAGAAATCACCGATTCAGATTGGTAAAAACATCAAGTCGGCCAGTCGAGAGATTAATTTTGACGGGCTGGCCACCCAAATCATGCCTGTCGGTGGTGATATCCAAAAAGAGCAGGAAAATGAAGAGCAGAGCTCCGATGTGACACGGGAACAAGTCACTATTTGGAGTGTTAACAATCATAGTGTTTTTTTAGAAGATAAAGAGCTGGTCAAAGAGTTTGGAATTATCCGCAAGCCAGTTATCTGGACAGAGATTGATAATCCCAGCGTCCTGCTGTCTCGTGGTAAGCAATATTTGAGAAATCAAAAGATTGCACTAGCAAAATGGACAATCTCAGCAGTTGAGCGTTACTTGATTGATGACCGCTACGATAAGTTTGAAATTGGAAATAAGCATCCGATTATCAACGCACCGCTCTCTGGTATCGAAACTTTACAAATTTTAGAGAAGAAGATTGATATACTGAATCCACAGTCAGTTGACTTGACGATTGGTTCACAATCTCAATCTCTTGCAGCTTATCAGTTGCAATCGCAAGAGGCAGAAAACTCCATTGAGCGTGTTAAACAGAATGCTTCGATTGATGAGAAGACTAAGCGTCTGACAGCTCTACGGAGTCAACTTGCGTCGCTTAAAATCAAATCTAGTACAGCACCAAAAGCACCTACGGCACCGAAACCGCTCGCTTCAAATGCAAGTGCTGAAGAGACCGCAGCTTACACTAAGGCTTACGCTGATTATTTAACGGCTAAAACTAGCTATGATGACCAGGTATCTGCATATAATGCAAGTGAACAAGAACGTAATAAATCTATCAAGGATATTGAAGCTGAAATTGCCAAATTAGAAAATGAATTAGGAGGAACTAACTAATGCCACAAACAGAAGCAGATGGGCGCTTGAATCTTTATGATGACGTGACGCCTTTAGAGCACACTGAAAGCATCAGTGTTATCACCAATGCGATTCGAAAAAAGACCAGAGGTGCAGACGTCCGAGAAGCCATGGCACGAGGCCTTGAAATCGCATATAAAGACGCTGCGATTGGCGGAAACACAGATATGGAAGTGGTTAAGTCAAGGGACACTTACAGCACACTTCCAGACCGACTCGACGACATTTCGAAGAGCGTTGATGAGAAAGCGAGCACGAAATGGGTTGAATCAAGACTTAATACCATTTCATCGAACGCTCCGAAAGCGGTTTTAGGCTCGCTAGAAGAGATTCAACGTACTTACCCAACGGGTGCCAACGGGATCATCGTGGCAAGCAATACTGGTAAGTGGTACTACTTCAACGAAGGTAGCAAACAATGGAAAGAAGGCGGTGTCTACCAGTCTAGAGGTCTTAATGTCAATGAAGTGACAGCCGACAATGTAGACTTCACGGAATCTATTGAGCAATTATTAAGAGATAAAATTGACGGTTCAGTCTATCTCTGGGAGAACCAAATCAAAACTTGGTCTGCGAACACTTGGATTCGTTTTATGCCTTTCTCAATTAAGAAAGGACGCACGTACTACTTATCAAATATCCGTGGGATCTTCTCTTTCGCTATTTCGACAGACGGCAGTCGTCTTGTCAAAAAGTTTTCTGAATCGGATGTTTTAGTCACTACTGAGTACGTCCCAACAGAGGATTGCGTACTGTACGTATCGTCTAAAACTGACGAGAAAGCTAGAGTTTTCAACGCTTCGCTTGAAGATTTGAAAAAAGCAAACGTTGACTTCTCGAACTTACCAGATGGGTACATCTCCCTCAAAATTCCTAAATTGACGCTAGACGTCAAGCCCGAAGAGTTGAGCTTCGTTGACATTGTCAAGCAGCTTGTTGACGAGCGTTCTTTCACTGTCGGAAAGGCTTGGTCTGGAAGTGGAGATGGAACTTATCCAGCCTCAACGTGGGGGACTTACCCTAAAATCTACATGCAAGCTGGAAAAACTTACGGTTTAAGGAATGTCCGTGGGGTGTTTACTCACTATTTCGATATTTCTGGTAAGAAAATCAAGACGTTTTCAACAACGGATGTATTAGTTAACCAAGACTTTACACCCGATTCCAACGGGTACATCTTAATCTCTCGCTTGACTTCAGACGAGCCTACCAAAGTCATTCAAGGCGGTTTGGCTCAAGCTAGGTCTCTTGAGAACCTTGATTTTGGGTCAAGTGCAATTGCATCTAAGATTCCTTTTATAATGCCAGACACCTCAAAAGTGCAGTTTGGCTCAGATATCCTTGGTATCGATAGGACTCAAACGACGACAATTGCCAATTTGGGCTATATGAGTCCAACCAAAAAATGGGAGAAGAGTCGAGGGTTCATTGACACTATCGACGTCTACGTTAAGAGTGCTGGGACTTACAACTTTGCTATCGGGAATATCGATCAAAATGATTTGATTGTTTCCCCTCGAATTTTTCAGAAACAGCTTTCAGCTGGGTATAACACCCTGAACATTCGAGGAGAAGAGAGAGAGATTTTTTACGGTGAGCAGCTCTTCTTTGAATCAAGAGATAACACTGTCTACGCCTCGAAAGGGGAACACAATCTTATCCAGGACGCTCAGCACGTCACTAACAACGCTGGGTATTCTGGGAAGATTATGTACGAAACAGGGCAAGCCATCCCTTTTACTTATCGAGTTGCCAACGAAAGTGCGGCTGAAAAAGCCGAAAGCTTAAAACAGCGAACTGATAAAATTGAGCCTGCTGTAGTTGGTTTGGAGCTTTTCAAGAAAACACCGACCATTACCAGTCCTAGCGGCAAGAAGTTCCGCTTGCTTGTCGACGACAACGGGAACTTGTCAACAGTTTCAAGCATTCCTAGCCGTGTAGCAGTATTTGGTAACTCAATCTTGAGCCACCCTTGGCTTAAGGGCATGGGTATGGCTGCAAGTGCACCAGACAAAGACTACTTCACTCTTGTCAAGAACTACATTCTGTCTAAGAACCCTAGCGCAGTAGTAGAGCGTGGGAATGGTGCAGATTGGGAATCTGATCCAAACAACCGTCGTGGCACATTCGACAGCAAAATGAAGCAGTCACTAGGCCCAGACACAGACATTGTCATTTTGCAGTTTGGTGATAACTTGAACACCGACGAGAAACGGAAGAACCTTGAAACGGATATTCCAAACCTCGTTAACTGGATTAGAACAGCTTCTCCCAAGGCTCTAATCTATTGGGTCGGTATCTACTACGCTTCACCCGATTTTGTCGAAAGAATCAAGCGTATCTGTAAGCCATTGGATGTTACATTCGTTGACATCTATCAGTATTCAAAAGATGCTAAATACAAGTCTGAAATGGGCAAGGTGTTGAGACTTCCAGATGGTTCAAACTACACGATCACCAACGCTGGTGTGGCAAGCCACCCCGGAGATTTAGGACATAAGGCCATTGCTGATGAAATCATTAAGAATTTCTTGTTCTAAGGAGGAGGTGAAAAATGAGACAACCAGACGGCATTTTTGAGCTCTTCAATGTTGTTCGCGACTTTTACGAGCACGGTATCGATGAGCACCCTTGGGTGGCCATTCTAATGGTAATTATTTTTTCAGACATCGCTGTGGGTGTGTCGAGAGCTTGGGCTGCTCACGAACTTTCGAGCACCAAATTTCGCAAAGGGGCAATCAGCCATACAGTAATGATCGTGTTCGTGGCAATATTCTACCCATTTGCTAATTTTATGAATCTGACGAGTATCGTTGATACATTCATTTTTTCCATGATTGCAGCTTATGGCTCTAGTATTTTGGCCAGCCTATCGGCTCTAGGGGTGGAAATCCCGTATATCGACAAATACATTAAAAAAAATATTGATAAAGAGAAATTTTTCTTGAAAGAAGAAAAGGAGAAAACAGAAAATGATTAACTTTAAACTACGTTTGCAAAACAAAGCTACTCTTGTAGCTCTTATTTCAGCAGTGTTCCTTATGTTGCAACAATTTGGGCTTCATATTCCTACTAACATTCAAGAGGGTGTTAATACCTTCGTTGTGATTTTGGTAATTCTGGGTATCGTGACAGACCCGACAACTAAGGGCGTAGCTGATAGTGAGCAAGCATTGAACTACCACCAACCACGAAACGATAAGGGAGGATACTAATATGAGCGTGCAACAATCTATTGTTAATTGGTTTGTGAATCATCGTGGTCTTGTTACATATTCAATGTATGGAGCACGTAATGGATCTGATGGTACTGGAGACTGTTCTGGTACAATTTCACAAGCCTTGAAAGAAGCAGGTATCCCTATTCAAGGATTGCCGTCAACAGTGACACTTGGTCAACAACTTGCAAGTAACGGCTTCTATCGTGTTGCTCGAAACGAGTCGTGGGACGCCTTGACGGGCGATATCGTATTGATGTCGTGGGGTGCTGACATGTCTAGCTCTGGTGGAGCTGGTGGGCATGTCGGTGTCATGGTTGACGATACATATTTCATCAGTTGCGACTATTCAACTCAAGGAGCTGTTGGGCAAGCTATCAATACTTATCCATGGAATGACTACTACGGATGGAATCAACCAGCTTATATCGAGGTTTGGCGATATGCCGACACTGCACCTCAGACCAACAACCAAGCTAATACGGCAGTTGTGCCACAATCCAAGGCTTACTACGAAGCCAATGAAGTCAAATTTGTCAATGGCATTTGGCAAATCAAATGCGACTACTTGGTACCAATTGGGTTCGATTGGACAGAAAACGGGATCCCGGTTTCAATGGTCAACTGGGTAGATGCTGACGGCAACGACTTGCCAGACGGTGCTGACCAAGACTTCAGGTCTGGGATGTTCTTTAGTTTCGCTGGCGATGAAACCAACATCACAGACACAGGAGATGGTGGCTACTATGGTGGGTATTACTACCGACATTTCGAGTTTGGCCAATTTGGTACAGTATGGCTCTCATGCTGGAACAAGGATGACCTTGTTAACTACTACGAATAGACCACGAACCAAAAAATAAAACGAAAAGGAGTATATCACCTCCCCTCAGACCACAGTAGGGACATCATGGTGGTAGTGGTCGAAGCCTCAGCGTTTGCTGGGGCTTTTTTTATTTGCTATAATATATCTACAGCAATCCCCCTGCATCCATTATGGACAGATACGTTCTGAGCAGGGGTTTTTGTGGTATAATATACCTACAGCAAAAACGAGATTTCAAAAAGGAAAGCGTCAGTAACTCTACGGGGTCTGGTGCGAAAACAATCTCTATTTTTTGACTGTTCCAAAGACTGATTGAGTTCAGCGCCATGTAAGCTATGTGCACGTAGCCCGATGGAATTTCAGGAATGGTTGCAGTAGCAGCTTACCGAAAAGGGTTCTTTGAGAGATGGCCCTTTTTGTGTTATAATGATTATCCATCATAGGCAAAGAGCTACGAGGTTATCTCATAGCTCTTTTTTTATTTTGCAAAAAAACATAAAAAAAGTTTGATAAAAGTGTTGACAATATATAGTATATGTACTATAATATAAATGAAGATAAGGAAAGGGAGAACAAAAGAAGTTCTCAAGGTAAAGTAAAATGGCATTAACACAAAAACAAATCAACGAACTTGTTGCTGAGTATAAAAAATACTATGATGGAGAAGAAGAAGTCACTGAGGAAAAAGTCCTCAACGACTTACAAGAGTACATGAAAGACTTCACAGATTACGAAGATTTCGACGAAGTTCCTTTTGAAGAATTGATTGACTTTATAGGATAACTCAAAGGAGTAGCATAATGGACGCACAAGAAAAAGCAACCAAGAAATGGAATAAGCAGAACCGAGAGCATCGGAACTACTTGTCAAAACGCTCGTCAGCTCGTAGCTTTATCAGAAATCATGCTACGGGTTCGGATTTGAATGAGCTAGAGGAATTAATTGCAGAAAGAAGGAACTCACTCATGACGGAATGAGAATGATAAAAAAGGGGCAAATAAGGGGCAAAAAGTGTAAACTTTAGTAACTTTATGCAGATTTTACCGAATACACTTTACACGCATATACCCTTATTTAATAGGTTTTCTTCCTATTATATACTTATCTAAAAATCAATTAACTTTCCCGCACAGTGAAATAATTTAAGTTATACTTAAATATAAAGAAGGTCCATGAGGATCTTCTTTTTTTGGCTCTTTGTCAACTGTAGTGGGTGACGAAAAGCTAACATCTAGAGACAA
>ERZ773234.105-NODE-105-length-25594-cov-5.119386_pt1 | contig 25594 bp, 22 predicted proteins | sample MGYA00580523_ERZ773234 | MGnify/ENA primary metagenome ERZ773234 (study PRJEB29015, sample SAMEA2738167) | human oral metagenome | biome: human oral; feature: human-associated habitat; material: saliva | place: China | collected 2262 ...
ACCGCCCAAAGATTCCGGGAAGATTGACAAATCTAGTACAGGGTCCTGCACGTAGCCCTCCGGGCGGCCTTCATCCCAACACTTAACGAACTGACGCCAATTCTTCTTCGTAATAATGAAGGACTCCTCACCCTCGGGGCCAAACTGCTCCAAACCGCGTACGTACGAGGAAGCCTCAACACGCTTCCAGAACGTGGGGACGTCAATCTCACCACGCGTGAGCAAATCAGCCAGGAACTCAATACGGTCATGCTTCGGCGCAAACGCACCATAGGGCAAATCATCACCATAGGTCAGCAGATGACCGGCAAGATAATCATCCATATTGATGGTTTCCCATGAAAAGCCGTTGACGTCACCAATCTGACCTGCATCCAGGCAACGGTACCACTCATAGTCGTAGACATACATCAGCAGCTCAGCTGAAGCACGCTTACCCCGACGGGTAAAGCGGTCCACCAGACCAGCACGCACGTACTGTTCCTGTTCCTCGTTCAGATGGTACTGGCCGCCCTTGCGGCGGAAGCCCAGCTTCTTGGTCTCAGTGCCTTTCTTCAGCAGCATCTTGTGAACCTTAACGGCATGCTCAATCGTCTTCTGATCTAGCGGCATGACGTCCACCAGATGAGTCAGCGTCTCATAGGGAGTGACGATATTGAGCTTACGCAGGACCTCTTCGCAGGCAGACGGTTCAGCGGGGTACATGTTTTCCTTGATGAAGAGGAGCTTTTCGTCAAGGGGCATGGTGGGGATTTCTTCGCTGAGGACTTTGGCGCGGTGAGTGAGGGTGATGTTGTCGGGTTCTTCTGCTGCTGCGTCAAGTGCCCATTGGAGTCGCTGGTTGACGTAATCGTCGATGTTGTAGCGTTCCTTAAAGAAGCGTTCGAGAGCTTCGCAACGCTTCTGATTAATCTGCCAGCGTTCTTCCTCCAGCTTTTCGTAGTAGTCCTGATCGTGCAGAATCTTCTGCTGCTCTTCGGGAGTGAGGCTGTTCCAGTACTCTTCCTCAGCGATACGGTCCTGCTCATCCTCATCCAGGGCAGGCTGTTGCGGCAGACGGAGCGCACCAGGGTTTTCATACTGGCCGGTTCCGAAGGCGTCGAGAGTGATGGCGCCATGCTTCTCTTCACGCAGAGGGTGGTCGGAGTTGAGCCAGGTGCGGGCTTCGCCAAGATTGATGGGCTTGGTCAGACGATACAGGCGTACTTCCTGGTTAAGGTCGTTGAGGTGCAGCTTCTGGTTCTTGAAGGCGGTGCGGGCTTCTTGTTCGTTGAGGTAGGTGAACATGTAGTCGCCGCATTCTTGCCAGTAGGGCGCATCCAGACGCGGATCCTCCCACACCAGCTCCTTGCCATCCTTACGCTTGTATCGCGGTCGGCCCACCGGAGGATTGTTCACCTCCTTGCGTCCTCGGTTGGTGTGTACGAGGTAGCCGTAGACGCCAGGTTCGTTTTCGAGTTCGGTGTCGAGGGTGATGCGGTCTCGTTTCTCAGGACCAGGAACTACCCAGTGCTTCTCGTCGTTGAAGTACTCGATTTCCTCATCGGTCATGTTGTCGAAGAGGGTGCAGTCAAAGAGCATGCGGGGGTCGGTGAAGGAGCGGCCGGGTGCCTCGTCACCGAAGGCATTCATGACGGTGGTCGGGAGGTCCTTGGGCATGCCCTGACGGCGCCACTTGAGAGGATGGATGCTCAGGTCCTTCTCCCAGGGGGTCTCACCGGTGATGCCGGGGGCGCGGGTGTGCATGAGTTCGGCGGAGAGGTTCTTGCCGTTGGCGGTGACGCGGTTTTCCTTCTCCAGAGTTTCGTATGCATAGCGAGCGCGGTTGTTTCGGTCGGCGTGGTATTGCTTTTGGTAGGCCTTGTAGTGGGCTTCGGCTTCGGGGCTACGTGCCATGATGGCGCCTTTCTGTGGTTGGTTCGTTGTTGGTTCTACTGTAGGGGTTTTGGGGTGGTGGAGTGTATTTTTTGGGTATTTGTCCCTTTGCTAAATTGCTATTTTTTGGCGGTGTTGGTCATGGTGGCGTACTGGCCGTGGCTGAGGTTGATGGTTTTTCCTCCGGGTGTTTTGACGGTGACCATATTGGGGGTTTTTGAAGGTCCTTTGGTGTAGCCGTCGGCGAGTTTGCCGTTTTTCTGGAATTCGATGGTAATGCTTTCTTGTCGACCGCCCTTGAGGGTGTGGGTTGCTGTATAGGTGTAGTTTCCTTTGGTAGTGGGGCGTCGGGTGGTGTCTACGCGGGTGCTGTAGGTAAGGTTTCCGGTTTGTTGTTGGAGTTTGGTCAGGTGATTGTTGGATGCGTTGAGGGTCTTTTCTCGTCGGGTTGCGGCTGCTTTTCCTGCGTTGATTTGGGCCATTTTGCGTTCGACGCGTGCGATGTTGCGTTCGGCGCGGTCCATGCCGCCGCCGAAGGAGCGCTTTTCGCGGCGGGTTTTGGGTTGGAGGCGTTCGTCTAGTTTTTCGAGGTTTGCTTTTGCTTCGCGCTCTACTTCGATGCGTTCGTCCTTGTTGCTTGCTCCGAACTGTTCATCGGCGTAGTTGTTGACGGATTGGGTGCGGGCTTTCATGACCAGGTTGGTGATGAGAGCGTTTTGGTTGGTCAGGACGTGCTCGATGTCTTTTTTAGCGCCAGAGATGCTGTTGAAGCTGGTGTGGGCGTTGCTGTCTTGGACGAGTTGGCGGGTGAAGTTGTTGTGGTTTTGTCCTTTGTGGGTGGTGTTGATGAGTCTGTTGAAGGAGGTGCCAGTGGTGTACATTCCTTCTTCGTTTTGGTTGTTGTGCTCGGCGATTGCTTCGACGTTGGCTTCGTATGCTGCTTTGTGTTCGGCGAGTTCTTCGTCGGTCAGGTTGTTGACCTTCTGGTAGTGTTCCCAGTCGGTTTTGCGGAGGCGGCCGCCGTCTCGTGCGGAATCGGCGGTGTCGCGGGTTACCGGGCGGTGTTCAGCGACCGCGCCGACGCCGTAGTAGCCGTCGTGTGCGGTTGAGTTGGGGATGAGGGTGCCGAGGTTTTGTCCCTTGTAGTGGACGGTGTATTCGACGGTGTAGCTGGAGGAGTTCTTCTTTTTTTGGATGATGCGTGCTTGTAGGTCGACGTGGACGCGTTCGCCGGTGGGCAGCTCAATGCGTACTTTTCGGGTGATGGTTGCTTCGCGGTAGATTTTGGGGTCGGAGGATTTTTTGAGTTTGTCGTCGAATCCGTGCAGGGTGATGGTGCCGTCGGGGCAGGCTCGGTCCCAGGTGTTCAGGTCGATGTCTTCGAGGTCTTCTTCGGTGTAGGTGGCTTCGCTGAAGATGCCTCGTTCGAGGGCGTTTTCGTTGCGGCGGGCGGCAAGTTCGGAGGCGAGCTTTGCCTGCTGCCAGCGGTGGTTTCCGTCTACGGCTTGTTTCTCAAGCTGGTTGAGGTTTGCGGTGGCGTTGGCGAGGCAGGTTTCGGCGTATTTGTCGTTGGGGTGTTCGTCGCTGTACTTTTGGGCTTCTTCGAGAGCTGCGCGAGCTTTGACGATTTCGTCTCCCAAGTGCTTTTTGCGGGCTTTGGGGGACATGTAGAACATGCGCTGAGCGGCCTGGTAGTTCTGGAAGGCTAGCTGGAGCTTGAGACGGTCTTCGTCGGTGAGGGTGCCGTCTGCGGCTTTCTTATCTGCTTCTTCGAGAAGCTCAAAGTACTTTTCCTTCGCGGCGTCGTAGATGGGTTCGTAGTGGGTGAAGCAGCGAGGTCCGGGTTTCCAGTCGCACATGGTGGGGTTTCCTTGGGGTAGTGGTTGGTCTCTTATGCCTGGTGGCAGGTATCTACTGCTATGAAGGCACTAGGTGGTGGGGTGGAAACCTCACGTGGTGGTGATTTTTTTGTGGGTGTGTCCCTGAGGGACATCTTTGGGGGGGTTGGGGGTGTTTTTGGGTAGTGTTATGCCCCCTAAGAACCAAGGGGGTTCTTTGGGGGCGTTGAAACGGGGTGAGATGAAGTTAGAAGAAGAGTGTGCGTAATGGCATGAAGAGGAGCACCAGGATGGCTGCGATGATGAGGAAGGGGCCCATGGGGATGGTTTTTTCTCCCCTACGGTGGGCAACGAACGCTACGGGCAGGACGAGGATGTGCCCGAGGAATAAGGAGATGAAAGCAGCTTCAAATCCGTAGTAGGCGGTTGCGGCGGTTAGCCCTGCTAGAAGTTTCACGTCGCCTAGGCCTAGGGGTGCGAAGAGGGCGATGATGAAGAGGATGCCGGTGATGATGCCGGTGGTGATGAGCATGGTGGCGCCGTGGGTGGTAGCGCCCTGTGATGGTTCGCCGGTGAGGTTGCGGATTGGGTCGGTGGCCAACAGTCCGGTGGCCAAGCCTGCCTGTGCAACCGCCAGCGGGTAGGTGTAGGCGTTCGGCAACAGCTTGTGCCGCATGTCCCAGGATATGAGGGGATACGCGTAGTAGAAGATGGTGAGGATCAGCAGCCACGGCATCACCTGTTGCCATAGTCCAGTGACTCCCAGGATGAGGGAGACGGTGAAGCTGATGGATCCGGCACGGTAGAGCACGCCCTTGGCGATGCTCGGGGTGCCGGGGGTGGTGCCGTGGCTGCTGGGCACAGTCATCTAGTTCTTCTTTCGGGGTTAGGCGGCCAGGTTCAAAACCTTGGCTGCTTCCTCGGTCGGTTCTGCATCCCAGCAGTCAAGGTATTCCAGGAACTGGGTCTTGAGCTCTTCTGCTTTCTGGGCGTTGTTGGTGAGGATTTCCTCGTGGATTTCTGCCGTCCAGAAGGCGTCTTGGGTGCTGTCAATCATGCGGGCGGCGCGGGCAACCTGAAGAATCAGGCGGTGGTCTTGTGCCGTGCGGGCACGATCGAGCAGTTCGTAGGCGACGTCGATGATGCGGTCACGCATGTATTCGCGGTCGTTTTCAGCCCACGCATAGTGCGTGCTCTTGCCGCTCAGAGGGACGCCACGGACCAGGCTGAAAGCAGCTAGCAGGTATGAGGTGGGCTGCTCGGACAGGTCCTCGCCGGTGAGTGCCTGGAACAGGTTCCAGTCGGAGTTGATCAGTTCAGAGAGGGTGTACTGGCCTGATACTGCACGCGGCAGGTACTGCTGGTGGTCCTTGCTGGAGCCAAGCCACTGGCGGACTTTACCGGTGAGCTGGTTACGACGCGAGACGGCCTTGGTGGAGCTGTGGTGCTCTCCAGGCCAGAATGCGTTGTGGTAGCTTTCGGTGGTCATTCCAGGGTGCAGATGCAGGTATGCGGCGACGGAGGCGTAGCGGTCCATCAGTACCGTAGAAGGCTCATTCGTTCCCTTGGTGCGAGGTGCCGGGCCGTTGGCGTTGAGCAGACGTACCGGGCCCAGCAGCGCCAGGAAGGGGTGCTCCAGGTTGGTTTTGGCATCGTGGGTGAGGTTGTTGCCGTCCTTGACCAAAGCATCGTACACGCCGGTGTCGCCGAAGAGGTGGGCGAAGACCTGCAGGGTGTCGGCGCGTAGCTCTTCAGGGGTCATTCCGTCTTCGTAGCTGGCAGGTGCGAGCGCCTGGGGCACGGTCGTTTCGGGTGCGGGTTCCTCAGATACGGGTTCCTCGGGTGCAGCCGTTTCGGGTGCGGCCGTTTCAGGTGCAGGTTCCTGGGGTGCGGGCGTTTCAGGTGCAGGTTCCTGGGGTGCGGGCGTTTCGGGGGTGGTTTCTTCCAGCTTGTGGGTGGGTGCGGTGTCGATGCCGTAGGGGGTTGCGGTGTCGATACCGTAGGCAGTGTCGATCCCGTAGGGGGTATCAATGCCGTAAGCGGTGTCGATGCCGTAGCTGGGGGCCTGTTCCGGTTCGGTGGTTTTGGTGACGGGCTGGGTGTCCGTAGCCTCCACTGCTTCGGTGGCCTCTGCTGCTTCGGTGGTGTCTGCAGATGCTACAGCCTCTGCTGCTTCGGTGGTGTGTTCCTGTGCAGGCGTCGAAACGTCAAAACCCTGAGCTTCAATCATCTGCTCCTCGATGGCAGATTCGGCACTATCGGTAGTAGCTTCGGGCAAGTGCAGGACTTCTGCCGGTGCCGGGGTCGGGTCTGCAGAGGCCTCAGCAAGCAGCGTCAAAACGGCCTCTTCTTCCTCTTCGGTCAGGTATCGCGGCACGACAACGATCCCCATCGGGGACAGCTCGACCATGGTGTCTGAGAGGCTGCCGTGGGGGGTGCGGACGATATTGAGGCCGTAGCGGCTAGTGTCTTCGTCGGTGTCGTTGTGAGAGATGATGGCGATAGCGACGTTGGGCATGGTGCGTACCAGTTCGAGCAGGTCGAAGCGTGCCATGTCGTCGATGGTGTCGGAGACGATGACGATATGGGCGGGGAAGGAGTCGGCTCCTGCCATGCGTGCTTCGTGGACGGAGGTGTATCCTGCAGTGTTCAGGTAGTCCTTGAGCTGGTTCGCTTCGGCGGTGAGGTCGTTGAGGCAGGCTTCGGTCTGCTCGGCGGTGTAGGTGGTGACTCGGTCAGCAGATAGTGCGGTGAGGAAGGAGTCATCGACGCCGAGCAGGCTCAGGTGTAGGCCTTCTGCCCAGGGGTTGAGTAGTAGTTCGGCGGCGATGGAGCCGAGCATCTGGCTGATGGTGTTGGTGGCGGTCTTCTCCTGTAGGGGGTCGTGTAGCTGGAGGGAGCCTGCGTGTTCGAGGTTGAGCATTAGGGCTGCGCCTTCGCGGTCATCGCCGATGGTGATCAGGGCCGGGTAGGGTGCGGGTAGATCCAGCGGTTCTTCGATGTCCATGGAGGTTAGAGGTAGGGTCCATAGGTTGGCGTCGCTGGTGCTTTGGAAGGGTGCGGGCAGGTTGGTGTCTTGTTCGAAGTAGAGGTTTGCTTCGGTGGTGTTGAGGGTTAGGTATTTCAGGACGGGGATGGGGGTTGCGTTGTTGTAGCTGTGTAGTGCTAGCAGGCGTAGGCCGTGGTCGAGGGCTGCTAGGGGTGCGGTGGCGGCTTCTGCTTCGAGGCTGGTGAGGGTGGTGGCGGCTTCGGGGCTGATGTGGCGGCTCTGGCCTCGGGTGCGGCGGCGGCGCTGGTGCCAGCGGCGGGCTGCGAAGGTTGCGAGAAGGCCGGCTGCGAGGAGTGCTCCGCCGGTGAGGGGCAGGTTGTAGTTGTTTTCTTCGTCTTCGGCGGTGGCGGTGGTGGCGTTGTGGGTGCTGCCGGCGGTTTCGACGTTGTGGGTCTGTACGTCGGTGGTGCCCTTGTCGGTTTCGGCTGCCTGCTTGGTGGTGTCGGTCTTGTTGGCGGAGTCGGTAGCGATAGTGCCGCCGGGGATAGCGGAGGTAGCACCCTGCTGAGCATCAGCCGGAGCCGGAGCATGTGCCGGGTTCTGCGCCGCCGCTGCGGTGGAAGCACCAGCAGTAGCGGAGGCGGCAGAAGGTGTTGCCGGGGTTGCGGAGGTAGGTGCAGTGGTGTGCTGTGCCTTGGGGGCTCCGTGTGCGCTGGAGGAGCCGATGCTTGCGGCTGCTTCGTCAGAGGAAACAGCGGCTGAGGACGCGGCAGAAGGCGTAGAAGAGCTCGTAGGTGCTGAAGAAGCGGTAGCGGGTGCTGCCGGGGCGTTAGATGCTGCGGCAGAGGCGGCCGGGGTGGAGGCGGCAGGAGAAGCCGCCTGGGTAGCCGATGCGGAGGCGGGAGTAGATGCAGAAGAACCTTCAGCTGCTGAAGAAGCGGCAGAGGATGCAGGCGCGGCGGAAGAACTCGCGCCATTATGAGCGGCCGGGGTGGAGGCAGTAGCCGGGGTACCGGGCATGGTGAATTCCCAGCCCGGCTGAATCAGATCAGCGTCCTGGATGGTGGTGCCATCAGGCTGGGTGGTCGTAGAGGCTGCGCCTGCAATGTAGTGGTAGGCTTCCATGTCGCCGTAGTTTTCAAGGGCGATTTCAGAAAGAGTGTCACCGGGCTTAATCGTCACGGTGCCGGTACCTGCAACCGGCTGCGGGACCTTAGCGTCCTGCGGCAAGGTCAGCACCCATCCGTCGTGCAACCACTGGTCCGAGGACAGCAATGCTGCCCCGTCCTTCTGCACAACACCCTGGTTCAGGGCGAAAATCTCGACGTAACGGCTACCATCACCGAGCGTGGTTTCAGCGATATCCCACAGCGTCTGGTTACCGTTGACCATGTAGGACGGGCCCTTCTGAGAGGCCTGTACCTTCTCCACAGCCGAAGGGGCACCATAATCAGCCTGCACCGTGGCAGGAGCAGAGACAGTCTGGGTCGGGGTAGGCGGCACACCGGCAGAGCCACCGGACTCAACAGCAGTAGCGGTAGAGATACCTGCGGTAGAGGCCAAGATCATACCAATGAGCACAGCGGCAACGTTCTGCTGCATACGCAGCACACTCGGCAGTTTCACCGAATCGCCACGGCGCACCTGAACGACCGCTTCAACCACCAGGGGGATGACCAGCGACGCCCAACCAACCCAGGCAATGATCGGGATAAAAACGTGAAGGAGGAAAGCCAACGCCCCATCAACAGAGGCGATGACACCACCGACCATATCCAACGACGCAAAAGGGTTGCCGGAGACAGTGATCAACAGCGCCGGGATTCCAAGAATGATGAAGAGCACGGCAATCAGGGAGAAGACCCTGAGAATCTGAGTTTTCACGGAATAAAACCCCTTTGTTGTTTTGCGTGTGGTCGGTATGGTCGGTGGTGAATGCGCCTTTAGCGCAGGGCCTCTTCGGAAGGGCCCTGCGCTTGGCGGGTAATCGTCATAGCAGGAAGGAACGGCGGAGCAGCTGAGGCTGTGCCGGTCACAGTGACCGTCGTCTGGTCCCCATCCCGCTGAACCTCAACACGTGCATCCTTCAAAGCAGAGGTCACGTTGAGGCGATGCTGGGCTTGTTCTACCCCGTCCTCTGAGGTTCCGCCAATGACACGGGCCGCATAATAGCCCGAATCAGCAGCGTTTTGAGCCTCAGCGTTAGCGGTAAAGAAAACACCCAACTGGGCTATTGCAGCAAACAGTAACATCACGATGGGAATATAAATGAGCATCTCAATGGTGTAGGACCCAGTTTCTGAGAGGCCACCATCGCGTGCTAGGCGAACCCGTCGTTTCATATCTGCTGTCTTCTATGGTTTAGAACGGCAGAGTCAGCTTGGGCAGCAGGCCACCTACGAAGGTGTTGAGTGCACCGTAGACCAGGGCGATGATGGCCAAGATGGCAACGGCCCAAATCAGAATTTCGATGGTCTCCATACCGGACTCACGCTTAGCGTCCAGTCGAGCATTCATCTTGTCGTAAGCGCCTGAAATGTAGAGGCAGAGGTTAGTGTACAGCGCAGTCATGAGCTGATTTTTCCTTTCAGTTATCGGTGTGGTGTGATGTGCTCTCAACGCCACAGCCTTCATATCTTTATGAAGGCACCTGCCACAGCGGCAAAAGCGTCATGAAGTAGGGCACATTTTCAATATTCTACGGCTCCAACGAAGAACCCTAAGAATCCTTAGTAGCAGATACATCGATGACACGCGCCTTTTTGACCAGGCGCTTAATGTCCTCAGCCGGGACCTCAAGGCCCATGCTGGCAATGTACTGCTGAAGATTTTCAGCCAGAAGCTCCTGCGAGGGCGGACGCATCTGATGGCGATCAAGATAAATCCTCAGCGCCGTTGCAAAATAACGGCTACGAGAAATACCAAGCCTGTCAGCGCGATCTTGCACCACAGCCATCTGCTCCGGGGTAAAGCTAGGGGCGGTCGGTACAGTATGCAACGTACCTAAACGAACCTGCACCTCAGGCATCTGCGGAACCGTACTAAGATTGCGGCGATAAGCGTCCAAGTAGTACCCAATTTCATCCATGGACACTTCATCCACAGCCTTCAAATATAGGTAACCCTGCTTATAGACAAACCCGGTTTCCTGCTGAACCGCCCACCGAATACGAGGAATCAAATCCTTATCAATGGACAGGTTGTACTTCTTATTACGGGACTTTCCGCGTCCCTTGCTGACCGACCCGTCATACGCAGCCAGCGGCGGCGACGGAGGGATCTGCGCAGCGGCACGGTCCTGCCGTTCAGGCAATCCCTGAAGCCTGGATTTAACATCAGCGACCGGACCTGGCTCAGAAACATTCACCGGCTCATTCACAGCTGGCTCAAGCACAGGAATATCCTGCGTCTGAGCAGCAGAGAGAGTAGGCAAGTTAAACACACGGGTTCGCTTGTTCGGCGTGGTTGTCATCTGCTCTGTTCTCCTTGCTCTATTCGCTCAGGTACTTTTCCAGGGCAATCACACGCTGGAAGAACTCAAACGTAACCTGCTGGTAGTCATCAACCACACCATCAATATTCGAAGCGTGGAAATGCGGCACCGGCTCAGCTGCTTCTTCTTCAACCTTGCCCTTACGGCCCAGCTGCTTCAGACGCGCCAGGGTGGACTCACGCACATCATCACTCATCTCGTGCATGACCTTACCTTCACGACGAGCGTCAACCGCTGCACCTTCAGCAGTACGGATCTTATGCTCAAACACCACGTCATCACGGCCGAAAATCTCCGCCAAATCAGCACGAGCCTGCGCATCAATCTTCGTCGACCGTGCACCAGTACCAAACAGCACCGCACCCACCAGCGTCAACGTCGGGTTCAACGGCTTAATAGCCTCAAAACGATCAGCAGTAATATCCACACCCATCACCGATGAAGCATCCGGCTTCGTCGGAATCAGCACACCAGTTGAGGAGGCGAAAGCGCTCTCGACCAAAATGCCCTCACTGGGAGGGGTATCAATGAGGATCAGGTCATAATCCCCAGCAATCTGCTCCAGGCAGTAGCAGAAAATATCATGCAGCGTCGGTTCAGAATACGTCGTCGAGTTAAGCGCAATGACCTGAACCACGTTGGTGATCCTCATGCCACCAGGGACAACGTCCAGGTTCTTACGCACGTTCTTAATGACCGGCAGGGCGGTACGCTTATGCAGGGCCTCAGCGAGCGCTTCGCCGCCGTCGGCGTGGTCTCCGTAGCCGAGGTCTTCGGCGAGGTTGGCCTGTGGGTCGAGGTCGACGAGGAGGATGCGGTATCCGGCTTCGGCTGCGATGGCGCCGATGTTGGCGGTGAGGCTGGTTTTTCCTGTGCCGCCTTTGCCGTTGCTGATGGTGTATACGCGGCGTAGGCCGTGGGCGTATCCGCGGTGTAGTTTTTTGTTGCTGGTGCGGCGGCGCAGGCGGGATTCGGGGGCGGTCATGCTTTCTCCTTGGGGGTGGCTTCCTTGGCGGGTATGTTACTCCATACCATAAAGGTACACATAAACTTGAACATGTGCAATGTTATAAGAAATATGTTGTCAGCTATGCTATTCTGCATCATAGATAACACCAACCACACCCCATGAGGAGACGCTATGGCGCTTTCACCCTTTGGTAAAAAAGATCGGCTCGTTACCCCTGCCGATGAATCTGCTGAGCAGTATGAGTATCTTTCTCCTATTCAGTCCAAGGCTAAAACCCGGCGGATTATGGTCCTTGGCGCTACCCTGACTGCTGTAGGTATTGTTGGTTCCTATGCGTTGGCGACGAATAATGCTCCGGAGCAGATTGTGACTGTTACTCAGGACATTCCTCGTGGTGCGGTGATTGAGGAGTCTCAGTTGGGTACTATGAATGTTTTGAATCCTCCGGCTCAGGCTGTGCCGTATAAGAAGCGTTCTGAGTTGGTGGGTAAGAAGGCTACTAAGGACATCTCTTCCGGACAGGTGCTTCTGAGTAGCAATGCCGCTCCGAATCTGCCCAGTGCTGAGCAGGGGCAGGAGATTGTTGGTCTTCAGCTGCCCTCCTCCAACATCCCGGTCCGCCCGCTTAAGGCCGGTGACCGCGTCATCCTGATTCCGACCAACACCGGCGCCAACAAGGATTCTGCCGATGTAGAAGCTGCCGTCAAGGGCACCGTCGATACGGTCACCACGGTCAACGGGGATACGAAGATTGACGTCGTAGTCCCTGAAGGCACCTCCAAGAAGTCCGCTTTCATGGATGCCGTTGTACAGAAGAAGGTTGCCGTGCTGATTGAGGGAGCACAGTAAGTCATGGCGATTATTGCGCATTTCTCTACTCACGGTGCCCCCGGTGTCACGATGTCGACTGTTGCTTTGGCTCTTCAGTGGCCGCGTCCTGTGGTACTGGTAGAAGCTGATACGGCCTCCCCTTCTGCGGTGATGGCTGGATTCATGCGAGGTAACGTCGTCTATGACCGCAACATGACCGAGCTGGCCAAAGACTTCGACACCTTCGGCATGAACTCAAAAACGTTCTTTGACCAGCTGATTCCCCTGGCGCAGAACCCTGCCCGGTTTGCTCAAGATGAGCGGTACCGCAAGCACCTTTTGCCTGCCTTCCCTTCCCCTCGCGCAGCAACCGGCCATAAGAGTTTCTGGAATAACCTGCTCATTGCAGCCCGGTCTTTCGAGAAGGCCACCGGCTATGACGTGTTCTTCGATATGGGCCGTATTACCACCCGTGAACTGGACCGCATGATCCTCATTACCGGCGCTGACCTAGCAGTCACTCACCTGTCAGCAACGTTTATTGACGCATGGGCAGCCCAAGAGAACGTGAGCCGAATCCACCAGATGCTAGAACAGCAGGGCCACCCTGAGGGGCTGTGCTCTGTCTTCCATCAAAGCCCTGCCGTGAACTTCCCGGCCAACGAATTGGCTCCCTTGATTCCCTCAGCTCCAGTTCTCACCGTACTGCCCTACAGCCCCGATGCCGCCTCCATCTTCAGCCATGGCGCCGACATCCCCACCTCTGCCAAAAAGCTGGATAAGAAGCTCAGCGTCTACCACAAGGCCATTTCTTCCTACAGCGCCAAACTTCAGACCCGTCTGAACCTTGAGGCAGAAAACCTGAACATCGCCTCCCGATAAATACCCACTTCCTTCGCTCACCATGAGCGCAATTGACGAAAGAGATACCCGCCGATGAGTGCACCTCAGAATTCTCCGCTGATGAGCATCATGAATTCTCCCCTGCTGCGCCAACGCCTCCAGCAGAGCACTGAACAGGCCCATGACAACGCCCCCACCACCGCAACGAGCACCCCTTCTGCTTCCGCATCGGTCACGGTGGAAGTAGCGCCGTATGGTTTTGATCCACTTGGCCCTACTCCCCCGATGGTTCCGGTGACCCCGGCTGCCCAGGCCCCTGCGTCTTCTGTTGCCAGTGCCGCTGTGCCTGCCGTTACTGTCAGCTCGGCTGCTGCTGGGGTTGCGGGTGCATCGGCTGCTCCGGTGGGGCCGCCTTCATCCTCCGATGAGCCGGTCATCCCTGCGCATCTGCTGCAGATGTGGAGTGATGTTGAAACGATTCAGGAGCAGGTCTCAAACCGTCTGTCTCTTGAAGAAGAGCAGATGAGTGAGCTGAGTGTTCAGGAGCAGCAGGCTAAGACTCGCTCTATGATTGCTCAGGCTTTGAACGCCTACATCACCGCGCTGGTAGATGTTGATGGTGACCGTGACCGTTGGACGAATGCTTATGTGCAGAAGGTTCAGCAGCAGGTGTATGACCTGTTGTATCGTCTGGGTCGTTTTCAGGCGCTGATTGATATGCCTGAAGTGGAGAATATCCATGTTGCCGGGTGTGATCAGGTGTTCTTGAAGTTCTCTGATGGTCGTACGGAGCGTGCTGAGCCGATTGCGGCGACGGATGCTGAGCTGATGCAGATGATTCAGAATATTGCCTCGAATCAGGGGGATGCTTCCCGTCCGTTCTCTACGACGAACCCTGATTTGGATATGGATTTGATCAGCTACGTGCGTTTGGCGGCGATTGCGCCGCCGGTGGCCTCACGTCCTTCGTTGGTGATGCGTATCCACCGGTATGTGAATATCACGTTGGAGCAGCTTGAGCAGCTCGGAACGTTGACTGCCCCGATGCGTCGGTTCCTCACTGCCGCCATTATGGCACGCAAGTCGATTGTGATTGCTGGTGAACCCGGTGACGGTAAGACGACGCTGATGCGTGCGTTGGCTTCCTGCATCGACCCGTGGGTGCAGGTAGTGACCATTGAAAAGGAACGTGAGCTTCACCTGAACCAGCAGCCACACCGCGTGTTGCCGGTTATTGATTTGCAGTACCACCCCGGCAGTAGTGAACGTGACGCGTCAGGCCGCCGCATCGGTGAATACAGCCTGGAGCAGTGCGTGGAGAAGGCTCTGCGTCTGAACTCGGCGAACATCATGGTCGGTGAGGTGCGCGGTAGCGAAATCATTGCATTGATTGAAGCAATGCAGATTAACGGCGGTACGTTCTGCACACTGCACGCTCATGAACCGGAGCAGGCCATTGACCGTCTGGTAGGCCTGGCCCTGGAGAAGGGCTTGACGCGTGAGTACGTGTCTGGGCAGGTAGCGGAGAACCTGGACTTCATCGTGCAGATGAAGAAGATTAAGGACCCGGAGACCGGCAAGCCGCGTCGTGTAGTGACCCATATTTGTGAGGTTCTACCCGCCGAAGGTACCCGTCAGGCTACCACCCATAATATTTTCTCGCTTAAGAGCGGTCATCATGACGCGTCGTTTGATGAAGTGCCCTCGAGCCCGAAGATGCTACAAGATTTGAAGGATGCTGGCTGGGATTCCCCCACCGCATAGGCAGGAGCATACGATATGAACCCCATGATGTTGCCGGTGACGGTAGCGGTGGTGTGCGTCGGCGTGACGCTGATGGTCTATGCCCGCTTTGTGTCTCGACATGGCCAGTGGAAGCCCATTACGGCACCGACTCGCCTGGATCAGATGATTTCTGCCGCCCAGGGGCGGATCGGGGCGATGAACCAGAGGGCACTGCTGCTTGCAGTAGTGGCTACGGTTGCCTACTGGGTGCTGACGCGGTGGATGTTGGCTTTGGTCATTGTTCCGGTGCTCATTATTATGGTCCCGAAGCTACTGTTGCCCAAGGATACCGGCGTGCAGAAGCTCGATGAGATCGTGGCATGGCTAGGCATCCTTGCCGGTCGTATTAAGGGCGGTGCGCACCTGGAAAGTGCCATTAAATCCTCCTACACGGCCGCTGGTGAGAATTTGAAGGTGCCTCTGCGTCGCCTGATTGCCCGCCTGAACGCTTCCTGGTCAACGGGTAAGTCGCTGGATGCTTTTGCGCAGGATTTGAACGACCCGACCATTGACCGTGTCATCTTCTTGCTCAAGATTGCTGCCAGGGAACGCGGTGACGGCCTGTCCACGGCTCTGGCGAACATCACGCAGCAGACCCGCAATGAGATTGAGGTGCGCCGTAAGGTTAATGCAACTCAGGGCTCAGCACGTCAGACGGTGCTGATGCTCAACATCATCATTTTCTCTGCTGTTCTCCTCATGGCTCCGCAGACTCCCATCTACCGCACTGCTGCCGGTCAGATTGTCTTCTTGGCCCTGTTTGCCGCCCTGATCGGTGTGATGGTCATCATCCGCCGTTCGGTTGCGCCCCGTCCTGTCCCCCGCATCCTTGGTGATGTTGTCTCGACTCGACCGGCTAGCTCCCCGTCCCCTCACAGGGCTAAGAACCCGTCTCAGAAGAACCCAGCTGCTGCCACTGTAGGAGGTGATGGCCGATGATGCCGCTCATCATCATCTCAGGCGTGATTGCTGGCGTGGGCCTAACGTTGCTGCTCTCGCCGCTTCTGCCGCGTCAAATGAGCGTCAAGTCCGCTATGACGAACCTGAGCGCTGACTCTAAGACGCTTCAGAAGCGTACCCAGAAGCTCAGCAGCGAAGAACGTATCGGCTCCTGGGTGATGGAACACCTACCTGAAACCAAGTACTTCGCCAAGCTCTTCACCGTCGATACCCAGAACCTGAACATTCTGGCCATTTCCGAAATCTCATACTGGTACCAGCGGTTCAACTGGGCACTCATCGGCGCCTTGGTTCCTGTAGGCCTGGTGATGCTCAGCGCGATGAGTGGTCAATCCATTTCGCTTCCTCTACTGATGATTTTCATCGGCGCCTTGTGCGGGTGGATGCTGTACAACAGCAGCATTGATTCGCGTGCGAAGAATGCCCGTGAGGAATTCTCCCGCGCTATCGCCACCTACCTAGAAGGCGTCGCCATGCGTCGAGCACAAGGAGCGAACACCTCCACCGCCGCCGCAAGCGCAGCAGAAGTATCAAACACCTGGGTCTTCACCAGAATCAAAAACCGCATGACCATTGCACACCATCAGGGCAAACAACCCTGGGACGCTCTCTATGATCTCGGTAAGGAGCTTCAGGTCAAGGAGCTTTCTGAGCTGGCTTCAATCCTGAAGCAGGCTGGCGAAAACGACACCCAGATTTATGAGGCATTGCGTAACCATGCTGAGCTCATCAACGGCCGTATCCTCAACGACCAGCACGAGAAGGCAAACGCCGCAACAGAACGTTTGAGCTTGTTCTTCCCCCTGGTGGCGCTGGTGGCTATTGTGATGTTGCTATTCCCCATCGTCATGTCTTTGAGCACGCCCCTCTAGGTTCCCGCTATGGGGTTCCTGTAGCGCCTCATGCTTCCCCTGCTTCCGGCAGGGGCCGGCCTATGCGATAGCTTGATAGGTAAGTTCCTCAACTGGCAACAGGACGGATTCAGACAGCTTACCTATCAGGTGGTGTGCCTCAAGCGTCAGAGAGGCACCGCATAGGCCAGCAGAAGGGCCACACTATCCGTATTGGATAGTGTGGCCCTTCTACTTTTTTCTCTTCTTCTCTGCCTTTCACCCTACCGGTTCAGACGATCATCTGGCCACCTCCTACCTACGTAACCGTGTAGGACCGTTACGCAGCCACCTTAGACAGTACGCAAATCTATACCAGTCTGAGCACGAATAAACATAATGCTATTGAGCATCGACCGATAATCAGAACTCGTTGCCGGAACCGTAACACTCCTACCACGATAGGCCTCTCCCGAAATCCAGATACGAGGATGCCCAGAGCCTCCCCGAGTAATAGGAAACCCGATTCTCTTGCACCGCTTCAACAACTCTTTTGAGCTACTGGGCACCGATCCTCTGGTGCCGTTTTTACTATGAGCCGCCTTAGCCATGATTCCACCTCTTTCAGCCAAAAAGTCCTGTAGTGTACCTCGCCGGTACACTTTCATCTTCCTTAAACTGAGAGCCTACCACCGAAGTTCTAACCAAGATGTCCCACCGGTCATTCTGATAGGTGAGGACTCAAAAACTGCTACGATCCACACCCGTAACGACCACTACGAGAAGGCAAACACGGCAGATAATACGCTTGAGCTTGCTCCTTCTAGTGATGAGATGGCAGCTAACGTGATGCTACGACTCACCGCCAGGACATCTTCACCCACCCCCTAGCGGCCAAGTACGGCACACGGAACCCACATAGGCCCTGGGGGCATTACCTCTGACTGCAACGAATCAGGCATACCCCAAAGACACCACCGGCAGCACCCAAAGATTACCCCCCCCCGACGCACAGAGGGGCTAGATGATGGCGCGCTCGCACTTGTATGCGAGCGCCCCCCGATGTGGTGGTGCTGCAGCAGGGTGCTGTTGGGTATCTGGTGGGTTAGTCTTCGCTGTTGTGGTGGTTGGTGTAGTACCTAAAGGGCGTAGGTTAGGAAAATGATGAACAGGATGAGGGGGTAGATCATCTTCTTCATTGGTTGTTACTTCGTGTATTATGAATGTATCGGGTGCCTTGCACCCGGTGCTAGAGCTACTACTCTAGTACCGGGCTTGAGGCTTTTACCGCTTATTTGTCACTGTTTTTGCTCTTTGGCATTTTCAAGCTTTCAATCAGCTTGGCGATGCCGGTCAGGGTGGCACCGAGACCGCCGAGTGCGGCTCCTGCAGGGGTGAGCAATGCGGTAATTTCCGTAACATTTATGAGAATGTACCTTTCTCTATTGAGTTATCGATACCCGGATAGTCGGTGTGATTGCCGGGCTTGGGTGTTGAAGCTGTTCTCTTCAACACCACGAATATAACAGTAGTTATATTCGCAAAGCAAGTCATTCCGGGTATTTTTGAAAAATGTCCCCTGAATTTTTTCAGGGGACATTTTTTCATCCTCGATAACCCACATATTCACCTTGAGAGATTAAACATTTCTTAGGTCTATACCGGTTTGAGAGCGAATAAACATAATGCTATTCAAAATAGAACGGTAATCGGAACTGGTTGAGGGGACAGTAATACTTCTACCGGTGTAGGGTTCTCCAGAAAGCCATATACGCAGGTGCCCAGAGCCTCCCCTAGTAATGGGAAACCCGATTTTCTTGCACCGTTTCAACAGCTCTTTTGAATTGCTGGGCACCGATCCTTTGGTGCGATTATTGCAGCGTACTGTCTTGGTCATGCTTGCTTCTCCTTCGGCTATAAGCTCTCTTGTGCACCTGAGTGGCGCACTCTCATTCTCTGCAGCCCTATGGGCTACGCACTGAGTTTCAACTAGTTTTGTCCCTTTGCTAAAGAGGTGGGGCTGCTGCGTAGTTGCTGCGCTCTTGGTGTGGTGCTTTTCTGCTGTCGGTCAGGTGGTTCAGGTGGTGGCATGCAGGAAGGCGGTTCAGCTGGGTCAGCCATTGCTTCCCCTGCTCTGTGTGGTGCTTTGGTCGGTGGACGTGTAGTCATTGTTGCGCTGGCTAAGGTGCTTATATGGGGGAAATTACTGGTTTGTCCCAACCCTAAATATCCGGCGTTTACCCCCCCCTTAGGGGGGTAAACCCCTCTCTCATCTGCTATCGGCGTTTGCGGAAAGCCATAGCGCCGCTGAGGATTATGCACGCCGTTTCAATGACGTTCACCGTGGTTCGTTCCAGCATTGAAGCGTCTTTCTCAGACCATGAGGCGACATAGGAAACACTGCTAGAAGCACTCTTGAGACCCCAACAGTAAGCGACCACATAGGCGACTGATTCCGCCTCAGTCTCAGCTATGGAGCGGCAACCGTTTACGTTGGTACGGTATGCGTCCATGTCCACATCTGAGTGCATGAGAGCATGGGCAATCTCATGCGCTAGCGTGATAGCTTTGAGGCTTAGGGGGCGTAGTGCGTTGATGGTGATTACCCCGCTGTTATGGTCGGTGTATCCGCCTAGGCTAGCCCTCAGGGGCGTCTGTACGACCTTCCAGCCGCTAGCGGTGATATACGCTTCCAACAGCTCATAGAGCCCGTAATCAGCCGTTACAGCCTGAATCTGGCTATCGAGAGAATCCAGCTGAGAAACGTCATAATTTGCGTTGGAGGGCTCCATAATATAGCGCCAATCCCCGGTGATGTGCATTTCCCTCACCCTTTCATGAAATGCCTTAAGAATGTCAAACATGTTTTCTACGCGGGCGTTTTCCTGAACCATTTTTAATCTCCTTAATTTTTGTGGTATATGCATATCCTCTCAAAATTTTTTTGCATATTTTCCCCAAAAATAGGGTTTGTCCCGCCGCTAAATTTACATTCTTTAGGGAATAGAAAAGCAGGGGTTACCTCATATATGAGGTACCCCCTGCTGTGATATTTTCTTTAGCTCTGGAGCTGCTGGCGATATGCCTTTAGAGCAGCATCAAGCTTCTGGCCAGTAGTATCGATAAGCTGATCGAGCGGCCCTCCAGCACGGTAGAAATCAGTACACACACTTTCGACGTGGGCATATTCTTCCTCGAGCATTTCAGGGTTCCCACTGAAAGGAGTGTGAGCGAAGGTGGGACGGTACAGAGCCCGAGCATGGGAGTAGTACATGCTGCTCACACTGGGTTGAGTGTATTTCTCGATATAGGCCTGCAGGTAATCAGTGAAGGCCTGCATACGGGTATCGTGAGCATGCTTGTGCTCAGCTTCTTCCAACGTCGCCCCAGCAATCGGTAAGATCGGCACTTCAAGGCTTTGACCATCAAAGCCCAGTAGGGCCGTATCGGTGTGCCCCAGCGGCTGGAGAGTGAAGAGCTCCCCGTCAGAGGTTCGTACAGTGGCATAGCCTTCAGCCAGGTTCACAGCTTCCACCTGGCCAACCACAAACTTCACGATACGGGCTTGCGCCAGATCATTGGGGCGAATCCAGAAGCAGGCCGACGACTGTAGGATGCTACCGGCTTGTACCTGAAGGGTGCTGGTCAGCTGCAGGGGCTCACCGGTGAGGGTGGGGGCGCCGTAGTGCGGGAGCGGGTCAATCAGGCGATCTTTATGAGCGTATGCCTGCTCCTTGAAGGCCTTGAGGATGATCTTAGTGGCGGCTAGATTGTGCTTGCGCAGCTTCTTGGCGTAGCGGTTATAGGTATCTAGCAAGGACCTAGCTCGACTGAGGTTCTCACTAGCATCATCCCCGAAAGCATAGGCCTCATCGTAGTTGTTGGGGTTGTGGGGTTCATGATTCAAGACCAGGGTTTCACGCAAGAACGGATCTGCTGCTAGCAGATGGTTCAAGGTATCCCGTGCGGTTATTTGCGGCTCCATGGCTCTCACTTTCTTTAGATGGATCGGTTAGTAGTTTATGGTGGGCAGGTCTGTTCATCATGCTACTGCTGTCGTCCTGGGCCCCTGGGTTTTCTCTATTATGTCCCGCTTGTAAAGAACGGGCTGCTAGCCTCTGACACTACCCCTCTTTGAAGGTAGTGCCAGACGCCTTCAGCTAGGCGTTTGGCTAGTCTATGGAGCCTGTGCCTTCAGCGTCCTCTATGGACTCTATGCCTTCCTCAGCGGCTTTCTCAGCGGTTCCCTGAAGGGTGATGAGGTGAGCCGCCTCAGCCTCTCTCTGTTGCTCTCTGAAGGCTCTGAGAAGGGCTATGTTACAGAAGCCCAAAACCAACAAGAAAGGACTCAGAACCAGAAGGCTCAGAAGGAACTCAAGAATTGCCAAAAGATGCATGATGATGCCTCCAAAAATTAGGTGGTTGTGACAGGGTCATCATGCTGTTTTTCAGGGGGCAATTTCTGAGTTTTCCCTCGTATGTCCCAAACCCAAATCAAGAGCGGTCGGATACCTATCACCCCTTAGAGGGTGATAGGTATCCGGGCGCCTTACCGGATAACGGGACGGGGCGGGTTAGCCTTTAGCGGCGCTGGAAAAGGCGGCGGAACAGGGCACGCCAGCGGTATGTGAAGGTGCGACGGCGGGCGTCCTCTTCCATGACAGCGGTCATGTCGAAGGCGCCGCCGTGCTCAAGTCGAGTCGTACAGCAAACGCCGCCGTTTTCCGGGTGTGCTTTTGAGAAGACCGTGAAATGTTCGACGGGGATTACGGGACAGGTGCAGTATTCGACGTAGTAGGTCATTTTTTCCTCCAATTAGGATTTGAATTTAATGTGTTATCCGATATGACTATCTTCCTATTTTTTTCTGCAGCCGATTCAAGAAATTCCCTGTTTGTCCCTTTGGTAAATTAAGTATTTAGTTGAAAAATATTCAGGGAAAAAATAAAGGGTGTGAAGAATGAGTGTATGCATTCTTCACACCCTTTTGGACATGGGATTTTATGCAGGCTGCTAGACAATGAGAGTGTCCGGGCGGCGGCGCCAACCTACTCGACTCAGGGCGGCGGTAAGTTCGGTGGTGGTGGCCGGGTACTGGCCTGCAGTACGTGGGATGTTGACGGTGACATCTTCACCGTAGCGCGGGTAGTTCCGCAGCAGGATACTCATGCATCCCGCAACCGGATCAGGGGCAATGACATGATAGGTGGGTGAGCTAAAGAAATAGCCATCTACACAAGCAGGCTTGAGCTCAACGGTGATAGTGGTGCGCATCCTTGCTAGAGCGGCATCCATAACGGATTCTCTGATCACGGGGTGCAAGGCTTGCATCTTCATTCTTTCCATCCGGTGACATCTTGCGTTATTTAATGTAATTCAGTGACGTCAGATGATTCTGCTATTTTAAACAGAATGTCCCTTCAATAAATTGGTCCGCCACAGCAGCACCCCCCTGATAGAGAACAACCCAGAGGCAGGGGGCACCCCACCCCCACCCCTGAGCTACAGCTCTAGCACCTAGTAACGCACAGGCCAGCCAGGAGGGCACTGAATCGAAACATCACCACGAGATACCCGCAAATACGCCTGCAAATCCTCCATCTGAGCGGCATACCAGCCCCGTTGTGCCACATGCAGACTCAAAGCATCCACCCCAAACAGCTCAGGGCTCTCAGCAGTGAGCTTGACGCTCAACTCAGCAGCGGCACGCGCATCAGCAGTAGCATTATGCGCCGCCGCACCAAGCTCCACACCATACGCCTGACACAAAGCACCAAGATTACGACGACCACGCCATTTCAGATGTGCTTTGCGGTGCATCGTCAAACCATCAATCAGCCTCATACCACCGCCGTAAATATCCGCAAAGTCATCACCCAAAGCCAAGCAATGGCGGCGGCTCTCATGAAGAAGTACCGTCATATCAAACGACCCATTGAACGCAACAATAGGCATACGGTGCCGGACACACTGCGCCAAAGCCGCCAAAATTTCAGCGATACCATCACGGGCAACCATGCCCATATCGTGCACATATGCGGTACTCAAACCATTGACAGCAGTAGCGGCAGCGGGCACCTCAATACCGGGGTTAATGAGCCAGGTACGACGCTTCACCACAACGTGGTCGGAATTGTAGTACAGCAAGGAAGCACTGATAATGCGGTCGACCTTTTCCTGCACGCCAGTGGTTTCAGTATCAAAAGCAACATAGCCATTCTCAAACCAGGTCTGTGCCATTTTTAAGATCCTTTCCTCCACATATCATGACATAATATGTGAAGCATTTCCGAAACGAATCAGAATATGACAATTATTAATTTCCACATTCCGTTTTCCATGCCTTCATTGTGCAATTTTTAAATTCTCAGAAATTAATATTTTGGAGATTTGTCCCTTTCCTCGATCAATCGCTCCACACCCCCACCCCAGCACCGCAGCACATCATCAGCGCTCGCAGTGCTGATCTACTAGGACTTCACGAGCGGCACACATGCCCTGTATGGACCTTCGATACGACCCCGAGGAACTGAGGGCGTCTTCGCCGCTCATATCTCGGTAGGTGCAGGGCTCTAGCCCCTAATGTCCGACTGCTAACCGCTGACTCTATCCCCAAAAAAAAGAGGCACTGGCAGGCGGAGGCGCAACCCTCCACCTGCCAGCAGCGTAAACGCTTAGTGCGAACACGTAAACACTGCCTCCACCCATTCAACCCCTCAAAAGCGGGGTTCAGCGCCTTAAATGTGACTTATTCCTGAGCCAGATAAGGCGCAAAGTGATGGTGGGCCCTACGTCCTTTGCCTAGAATAGAAAAATGGCCCCGCAGCACAGCTGCGAGGCCACTTCAAACCCCCTCATAATGAAGGGAGGTGAGAACCGTGGATAAGCGATACGCTATCCTGCTGAAGCTAGTCTCAGGGATCATTGTCACGCTTGCGGCAATGGTCCAGATCGTAGATTTTGTGACTAAGCTCTAGGCACTCACACGCGGGGCTACTGGCAGTGCTGCAACACTGTTAGTAGTCCCGCTTTTATATGTCCGGAACGCCGCCTGGTGTGCACACTAATCCACCACCGGCAGCGCCTCCGGAAATAAGCTTCTAATGGCTAGTAGTCTATCCCTAATCTTGACACTGTGTAAAGTCTTCTCTTGACGTTCGTCAAATTTCCATTTGGCAGAATGTGCAGTGATGGATCTTATCTCAGCACACGCTAGAGCGCCGAAAAACCAGCACGTCACGTGACGCTTCCCGTCCGACGTGCAGCCGTTTGCAGTGGACAGTTTTCCGCCAAACGCCAAAGATACCCTCACCCACTACAGCCCAACAAACTAACAATCTTTCCGGGCATACAGGTGATGGAAATACAGCTCAGACACTCGCTATCGACAACAGGCAAAAAATAGAGGGCCCTTCAGGCCACAGCCCGAAGAACCCTCCACAAAACGGTTTTAACTCACTTCTAAACTACCGCATCTTTCAGACAACCAGCACACAGACATACCCCCTCAAGGCGGCAACACCTTCCACACCACCCAGGAAAGCAGAGCACCAGCTATCTTCTAATCAGCCAAAGTCTTATACCCCGTGCCAATCTCACGCGCAGAATGCAAACGAATCCCACGCACCAAACGACCAGTACCACGCTGATCAATACGTTCAACACGCGCAATAAGATTCGGGTCCACTTCAGCAATCTCTCGAGCCGCATCAATGAACTTCTTCCGGAACGCCTTCACACTGGTATCAGCACCAAACTGTCCAGCCAAAGACTCCCACGAAATCACCGCACGCGTCGGAACCCCCTGCTCCACCTGATACAAACGGTGCTTAAGCCACAGGAAAATATCAAGCGTTAACGGCGACTTCGTCAAAGACACCAGCTGCTCCCAACGATGACGACCATGAGGAATCGGATACCGTTGCACTACCTGATCATAGAAACGTTGGCTGAGCACCAACTGACTCTTACGCTCGTTGAGGTTCCCATCAGGGCTAAAAGCAATCGTCACTTCCTCACCCACCACACAGTTGATGGTGTGAACGAGGTGGTCTCCATCAGCGTCCGTACTCACCGTCGTGGACTGGAGCGTAAGAGCTAGCAGCGCTCGCAACTGGCGTTCGACTTCGCGGGCGTTTCGGGAGCTCCAGGGGATGCCGAGGTCCCGCAGGAACCCTTTATAACTAGTGGCCAGACTGATGTGCGGGCCACCTGCTTTAACAGCTTCGGTGCACAAATAGTGCAGCAGGATACGGGAATACTTACCGTAAGGCACGAGGCGTTCGGTCTGAGGGTTGCCGTCTCGATCTACCGTGGTGATGATTCCGGCGGTCATGGTCAATGAGTGGTTGCCGTTATGGCGTTCCCAGGAGATGGAGGGAATGTCGGTCTTCTCTCCTCCGCTGGTGCGCATCACAGGTGCACGGTGAGGCAAAGCGAAGGAGAGGAACGTTTCGGGGTAGTGTGCGATGCGTGAATCTTCAGATGATTCACTCCACTGCGCAACGTCGCCGCTGGGTTCATTGGTAGACTTGGTCATGTCTTCCTCTTTTTTCATGCTTATTTTTGGGAAGGCTACGCCGCCAGGAGGAAATTGCCCTTTTCTTCTGGCGGTATTTTCATACCGTCAGAGTCCTCCTGGAGAATGTTTACTTCCCAGACTCATCGGTTGGTGAATATAGCGAGTGAGTACCTAGATATTAGCATATTCTTTCGATTGCGCCGCCGTGCATTTTTCAACTCAACTCCCCCTGCATCAGAGATGAATTTAGGAGGGGGACATTTTGTACCTAATTGCCCTTTGGCACCTCTTTCTAGTGCGTTGAAAAGCTGCTCTTCATCTCAGGGTCCCCACCTCGTTTTCACTAAAGGTTGAAGTGAACTTTAGGGTGGGGACATTTTGTACCCAATTCATTTTTAAGGGGGGACATTTTGTACCCAATACCAGAAAATACGGGGGTTACTCCATCTCAAAAAAAGGGGGACATTTTGTACCCAATAGGGGGGACATTTCGTACCCAATAGCTTCAAAAAAAGAGGCCGAAAAATGCATCATAATGCCATGTCAAACCCATATTTGCGCATAGTGCATTTTGTGCCCCCCTAAATGATTATTTCCTAAATGATTATTTCCTAAATGGGGCTGCTCAGTCGCCGCGCCCCCTCCCCCATGGCTATGCCGCCGTGCGGCGGCCCGAGGAC
>ERZ773234.114-NODE-114-length-25023-cov-6.199175_pt1 | contig 25023 bp, 24 predicted proteins | sample MGYA00580523_ERZ773234 | MGnify/ENA primary metagenome ERZ773234 (study PRJEB29015, sample SAMEA2738167) | human oral metagenome | biome: human oral; feature: human-associated habitat; material: saliva | place: China | collected 2262 ...
AAGATAGACTGAAATATTTTTAAACTTAAAACATAAAGTACTATATAATTTTAAAAAAAATTTAGAAAGACCTGTTATTAAAACAGGGAAAGAAGGACACTATAATGGACGCAATTAATATCAAGACTCTTAAAGAGTTGATTAACGCATTTTACTTGGCTAAAGAGCCAATGATCGTACTCGGTCAACCAGCAATTGGTAAGACCGAAGTCATTGTTTCAGAAGTAAAAAATATTCTGAAAAAAGAATTCGGAAAAAGCTGGGAAAACGCCTACGCAATGATTGATGGTTCTGGGATGCCAGAAGAAAGTCAATCAATTCCGTACATCGACACGATGGCGGAAAGCGACGGTGATCACCTTAAGATTGATACTCTTCCTGAGTATAAAAAAGCAAAACGCTTCTTGGATGAAAATTCAAAAGGAACTTTTTGCTTCGTTATCGATGAGGTGACTTCGTTTAACCAGGGGGACCAACGAACTTTGATGAATTTTATTCAAAGTGGTCGCTTGCCAAACGGGGAATATATCGATAAGAATCGAGTGTTCTTCATTTTGATGGGTAACCCTTCGCCTGAGATGCCAGGATTTGAAGATTCTGACTCTCCAACTCACGAAATGGAGTCAGCGGTTATCACTCGTGCCGGAACTTTCTTCCTTGATAAGGATTTGCACGGGTTCTTGGACTACGCCAAGGATATCGATGAAGTGACGCTTAAGTCAAACATTCATCCTTATCTTCAAACGGCGTTCAAGAACGAACCGTCGCTTTATTTCAAAAAAGTTGAGGATGACGTTCGTTATGCAACGAACCGAACCATCAAGAAATGCAGTAACTACTTGTACGCTGCCGAGGATTCAGGGACTGAGTGGTCTTCTTGGGCTATTAAGTCATTCTTCGGTGATCAGGTCGGTGGTAACGTTATCCAGATTATGGATCAACTTGATAAGTTGATGACCGTGGACGAACTTTTCGGATCTGAAAAAACTCCGAAGTTGACCGAAGCAGCTAAGAAGAAATTTAACAATCTGGATGAATTCCAGAAACATTACCTCTTGTTGAAAGCTACGGAAGATTCATCTCCAGTTTCTTTCAAAAAAGAAGTAAATGTTAAGAAACTTGTTGAACTTCTTAACGGTGCAGTTCACCTTCCTGGTGATACTGCGGCGGCGATTTCACATCGCATTCAAAATGCTCCAAAAGGGAGCAATGCCTACCAGCTTCGAAACACCAAGTGGCTTGTTGGAGAAGATGATGGAAACATCTTGTTCTCACTCCGCAATGCTCGAGACTTGAATCGCAGTCTTGAATAACTCTTACAAAGGTAGAGATTTATTTCTCTACCTTTTTTATTTTATTTTATTTTTATTTTACGATTTTAGTCAGGTTGCTAAAACTAGTTCTTTCTGTTATAATTTAAGTAAAATAAAGGAATTCTGTATTTGTTACAGATAGAAAGAAGGAATATATCCAGATGGAAAATATTTTAATTACTAAAAAATCGTGGGGAGCACCTGACGGAAGCTTGTATATTTATCAAGTGCAACCGCAAGACCCTACGAACACGGTGCTAACAAAGCATCCTATCTATCGTTCTTACTCTGTTTTTTCAGAACAAGAACTTCTTGTGGGAGATTCACTAGATGTTGAATTAAAACCTAAAAAAGGTAAAAATGGAGTAAATTACTACGTAACAAAAGTTTACTTCAAATTTCCTGATACAGTATCAGAGCAGTGGGAATATCTTGAACGTATTGCAGAAAACCGCTCTTTTAAACGATTGGTTTCTCACTTAACATCTGAAGGATTTTTGTCTAGAAATTCAAAACCTTTAGATACCATTGTTGGATCTGTTTATCTTGAAATTGGTGATACAGGAGATGACTCTAAAGCTTTAGTCTTTTCAGAAGATGGCAAGGTTCTTTCTGAAATCCTTTCAGAAGATAATCCTAATATTTCTCCACAGAAATATTTTAAACTTTACAAAGAAATTAGTGGTCGTCAAAAAAACGCTCAGTTAGTTTCTTTGTTAGGTGAAGCGTCTGATTGTTTCACAGATTCTCAAATTGATAAAATTGTAGATGCCTTTTCAACGCCTGAAGAAGCTTACGACAAGTTGATTGAGAACCCGTTTGTAATGACGAGTGTTGATGGATTCGGTTTCAAAATTACAGACGGATTCCGAGCAAAACTTGCTGAAGTTTATCCAGATGATGTGCGTTACAACATTGATTCTCCAACTCGTATCACTTACGGAGCTCATTGGGTTGTAGATCAAGAAATTCTAAGTAGTGGTAACACTCAAATTTCTTTGCCGGAATTTTTGAAGGTTGGTGTTCAAGAACTATCACTTCCTGCTCAGTTATTGGAAGAGTTTCTTGAGAAACGTCGTGTGGATATCAACAACGTCCGAGAAGGCGATATTATTGTAATCGATAACTTTGTTACAACTGTTCGCTATTTCTGGGCAGAAAAGTTGATTTTTGATGAGCTCACAACTAAGCGTTGGATGCCAAAATTGTTACCCAATTACACAGAAGAGCTTTCTGAATTTCTTAAGCTCGGTGAATTTTCACCGAGTGATGAGCAGATGGAAGTTTTTGAATCAGTGAATAAGAGTAGGTTCTCGATGGTTGTTGGACCTGGTGGTACAGGTAAAACAGCTACCGTTGCTCAACTTATTAAGTTTTTGAAATCTAAAAATTTGAATGTTGATCTGATTGCTCCAACAGGTAAAGCCGCTCAAACTTTATCAAGTTACGCAGAATTTCCAGCATCTACTATCCACTATCATTACAAGATTCGTCCAGAATCTAACAACTCTTTTTCTAAGAGAAAGGTTGTTAACTTAGAAAAAACCGGAAAGGGGCCTGATGTCGTTGTCGTAGACGAATTTTCGATGGTTGATTCAGCTCTTCTAGGGGATGTGTTGTCAGTGATTAAATCTAATCACAGTTTTTACAAAAACACACGTTTTCTTTTTGTTGGAGATGAGTATCAGTTACCATCTGTTGGGCCTGGAAACTTGTTGCACTTGTTCATTGAATACAATCTGTTAAAGACTGTTCGTTTGACCAAGTCATTCCGTGTGAAATCTGGTGAAGGTGGGATTGCTCAACTCTCTAACGAATTCAGAAACGGAAAGTTCACTCTCAAAAACAACGATAACAAACCTTTTGCTCTTTCAAAAGATCTTATCGCTCAAAACATTGACTCGAACGAAGGAATTTTCGCTCAAACCCTGAACGCTTACAACACAATGTTGAAGCACGATGTTATCCCTGAAGATATAATGGTGCTTTCACCGGTTAACAAGGGGCTTGTTGGGCAATTATCACTCAACAACGCAATTCAGGAGCTAATTCGCAAATATTACGAAAAGAGTGAAACTGAACTTTATATTGAAGTTAAAGTTTACGGCGAGGCTGTTCGTTTCTACCAAGACGATCTCGTCTTGTTCCAAAATAACCGAGATATGCCAACTGCTCTTGATGCAAATTCTCCACTGGAATCCTTTGAAGAAGAAGAACTATCTGAGGTTCACGTAAACAACGGGGATGTTGGTAAAATTGTCGATATCACTGGTATCGGAGTCTTGGTTAAAAACTTAGTCACAAAAGAGCTCGTGATGGTATTCCGTGAAGAAATGGCAGAGGAACTTAGACTCGGTTACGCCTTTACGATTCACAAATCTCAAGGTAGTGAATCAAAGTACGGAATAATGGTTGCTGCTCGTTCAAATTATTATCAATTGAACGCAAACTTGTTGTACACAGCGGTAACACGTTTCAAAGAAAAATGTTATCTATTTGCATCTTTCTCTGCTGTTAGAAGTAAAGTTAAAGTTTTTGAAAATAAAAAACGAGATACTGTCCTAGAATACTTGATTCAACGAGACTTAGATAAAAATGCCGTGTTTTAAAAAGGGGATTTAATCCTCTTTTTTTTGTTATCCTTAAATATCTTTTATAATTTAAGAAAAATTGATACTGAAATTGTTTCAGTTAGAAAGAAGGATTTTTATTATGGCATACGAGGTATATGAAATTTCGGACATTAAGTTAGAGATTGATAATCGTACAAAAGGGTACTCAGACCTTAATTTCTGGGTGAATAATGTGGCAACTCCTGAAGATAAAAAGGAGATTGAAAAGATCACCAAGCTTGCGGTGATGGGTACTCGAATTGCTTTGGGTAACCAAATGGCATTTCACGCAACGTTTGCGATGAACCTAAAAACCTACATCTCTTATGAGATGCCAGCACCAATGGGAGTAAATACCACACAAAAAGGTATTTCTACTTACCTAAACTTGTACATCAACCCGCTCTGGTTGATCTATACGGCTGGTAATAAAGAACTAGGTCCGTTCGTTCGAGACGACAAGTTCCAAGACACAGCTGATATTCTATATCACGAGTTATGTCATTTGTTATTTGAACATCCAGCCTTGTTTAAGGACGAAAGTCAAAATGGTTTGCACGAAATTGCAAACTATGCGGAGGATACGTTCATTAACCAGCTTGATCGTCTAAAAGATTCTGAATTTGTTCAGAGCTCTGGGATCACCTTGGAAGCTACCAAGAAGATCTTTAATCTTCCACATCTTAAACCTAAAATGGATAGTCGTTATTACTTTGACGAAATCTATAAAGGTGCTAAGAAAAACAAGAAGAACACCCTATCTCAAGGGGGAGATGCTTGTCCAGTTTGTGGCTCTAAGATGGTAGATGACCAAGACCAAAACGGTCAGGGTCAAGACCAAAATGGTCAGGGTCAAGACCAAAACGGTCAGGGTCAAGACCAAAACGGTCAAGGTCAAGACCAAAATGGTCAAGGTCAAGACCAAAATGGTCAAGGGCAAGACCAAAATGGTCAAGGGCAAGACCAAAATGGTCAAGGGCAAGACCAAAATGGTCAAGGACAAGACCAAAATGGTCAAGGACAAAGCCAAAGCCACGGAAAACACTGTCCAAATTGTGGACATCATTCGGGAAACTCTGGAAGCCAGGGCGGTCAGGGACAACAAATGTCTGGTTCTGGTCAAGCTGGTGCTCAGATGTTAGATGACCACAGTGTTTGGTACGAAACACCTTCTGACGTTGCAGCGGATCACCCAGAAACTCGACAAATTGCTGGGGAACGTGAGACACGTTGTGAAATCTCTGAAGCCGTAAAACGAACTATGCAGGATCCAATTGTGCAGGAAACTGTTGATCGTGAGAAGATGCGTGGTTATATGGCTGGCGGATTGTACGACGAGGCAATTACTGGTAAAGCCAGTAAAGGTAAAATTTCAATTCGTACAATTCTTCGCAAAGGTGCCGGACGACTTCGTGCCGGAATTTCCAAAACATTTGTCCGTCCAAGTCGACTCCAAAGTAACCGGGTTGATATCCGAAAGGGTAAAAAGAAACTCTGGAACAAGAACATTCGAGTGTTTCTTGATAATTCAGGTTCAATGGGAACCTTCGAAATTTCCTGGGCAACTATGGAAATTGCTGCGATTGCACGAAGCATCAAGGCAAATCTCGAAATCATCCCGTTCGATACAGTTGTATACGACAAGAACAAACAATCCATTCCAAAGAGTGGTAAGTTTGAGTTTGTTCCAACTGGACGTAGTGGTACATCATTCCAACCAGTCTTTGATTATCTCAAAGAGGTCGGAGCTAACAACCAAAACGATGTTATCATTGTTTTGACAGATGGATACGGTGAGTCTGAGGTAGACTTCTACGGTCTTCGAAATGTTGTTTGGGTTCTTGTTGAAGAAACTCGAAACACACTCTCAGTCAACCCTAGCTTGCTTAAAGGACACCTTGTTGGTTATCTCGAAGATGATAAAAAATATCGTTTCGATAAAATGGATCACGAGGCTGCCTAATAAATAAAAAAAGAAAGGAATACTCTAGTAGATAAGACAAAAAAAGACCAGGAATGAAATCTTGGTCTTTTTTATTTTTTATTGCTTTAAATATTAGTTAAAACGGTTTTTTCAACTTTCCATCTTTATAAATCAAAATTTCAAATTTATTTACATCAATGTAGTTAGAACCATCCGCTATCACTCTAACTCTGTCCTTATTTAATCTAATTGCACGCCCTTTCTCCAATAAATACAGGTCGTGAACAATCTTCTCGTTTTGTTCCAGTTCATCATCTGGCTCTAAAACAATAGCAGCTACTTCGATATCAGATCTGTCCAATACATCAACAACATCTTCTAGTTCTCGTCCGTACAAAGATGGCTTAGAATCAAACAATGATTTGATGTAACTTTCTGCGGCAATGTAAGGAAGATCTACTCTGGTCATTGCCTTGCCGTTCGGGAGTATCTGAGTGAAGCTAATCTGTTTTTCATCTGTTTGAACTTGATTTACGTAAAATTGTCCAGAGAAGCTTAACTTAGTATAGTCCTGGTCGAATGCTTGAATGGTGTAAGGTCGTTCGTTCCAAAGTGATCGGTTTTCTATCATTGATAAAGCAGCAAATCCGATTCCTACCAAGATAAAAACACCAACTGCAATAATCCCGTACAAAATTAATTGTGGATTAATGTTCAATTTTCATCACCGACCTTCTTAACAAATGCTCTTAGTTTATCCACCTGAAATCCAACAATATATTCCTTGTCGTTATAGCTTAAAACCGGAAGAGACTTAAATCCTCTAGATTTTAAATCTTCCAATACATCACTATTTTCTTCGACGTTTACTTCTTCGTACTTAATATTATCTTTATTTAACAGCTTTTTCGTCATTGTACACTGAATACAATCGTTTTTAGTATAAAGTTTTATCAAAATTTAACAGCCCCTTTTATTTATTTTTTATAAAATTTACTTTTCTTCTAATTGTAGCACTTTTTTAGTTCAGAGTCAATAAGTTCTCATTAAGTTACTAAAAGAAAAAATCTGTAATTAGAATTACAGATTCAATTACCTTTAGTTTCAATTTCAGAGATTAACTTATAATCCCTCCAGAAAGCTTTTGTTAAACCGGTAATACCGATAGCAAAAGCAATCCCGATTAGAACCAAATCCATCAAAAAGTTATTCATTTTTTTTCTCCTTCTTTTCTGTTATTACAACAGCACTTTTTTTATTTTCTTAAATTATAAAAGAAAAAGACCGATTAGGTCTTTTTACTTAATAATTTGTAACATCTACCGCTGTACCAGCAGGTGGATTGGATGCTTGATTATAATGTTTCACGTTATCTTGCAACTTTTCGTAAAGTGCGATATTAACCAACGAGAAGTAAGGGTATACAAAGATCAAGGCTAGCCCTAAAGTTACACAAGCAAGTAGTAACCAACCAATAAGAGATAGTCCAAGTAAGATAATAGTTCCCACTTGACCACTAGTTAGCACCCAAGATTCCTTAAGTGCGAATCCTGCCATCTTGAACGGATTCATTGTTCCTTGAATGTTAGAATATCTTCCACTGTAATTTGTTGCAACATCAACTACGATATTATCAGCTAGAGATAGTCTAATAAGTAACCAAACAAATACCCCGAGAGCTAGTACTAGAGCAAAGAAGGCGGGAATCGGAGCGAACATTGCCAACACTACCAGGAAGGCAAAGCCTAGTCCAAATAGTAAACCGATCACATACATTGCTATAACAACTAGGATAATAGGGAAGAATGTTTGACTTAAATTTTTAAAGCTAGAAGTTAGTGTCAACTCTCCGCTTGAGACCTTAGAACCATTAGGGTATTTTTTGAACAAAACACCAAATACTTGAACTAAGTTAGCAACAAGGATAGCTGGGATAATATCAAATAGTGAACCAATGTGTACACCAACCCCACCATTATCTGTTACTGCTCCAGACACATCTGTGTAAACTCCGGAGTGAGATGCACTTAAACTACCAAAAATTAGAGATAGAATTAAGGCTGGCAAAAAGGCAAGAAGGACGCCACCAAAATTAGCTTTTGTGAAATCAAAGGCTGTCTTTTTTATTTCTTTAATCACGACTAAAAGTCTCCTAAAATTTTTATTTGATTCGACCCGTGAGATTTGTCGATTCTTACTCTTATTATAGTACAATAGTTATTTGCTACAACAATAAAAGAAGATAACTTTCAAGTTATCTTCTTAATTTATCCGTTAAAAATGTAATTCATTACTTGTGCAAATATATTGTCACTTCCAAGACTTAAGGTTCCGCCAAAGAATTTCATTAGACAGAAAAGAATCGCTAACGAACCTATACTTGCACCAATAAATCTGAGCGTTGGCATTTTCTTCACAAAGAGTGAAATAACGGCTAGTATACCACATACAATCGCACTAATAAAAGCTACGTAGGTGAAGATTCTAATTCCCCAAGAAATTGTAGTCGTTCCACCTTCGTCAATAACATTGTTTGTTCTTTCCTTGAGCCCATCTAATGCTGGTAGATTTGCATAAGATCCAGAGTCTGAAGCGTTAGCTGCATTGCTTTGAACTTCGTTGGCAATGTTTTTTACAGAGTTTATATTATTATTAGTTGCGTTTTCACTTCCACTTCTGATGCCACGCATTATATTTTTAGCAGACGTATCAGAACCACTAGCTTCTCCTTGAACAGAGCTAGCAACGTTATTTTGACTGCTATTGTTATGAGCAGATGGTGAACTAGTTAGTCCTTGACTAGTAGAAATGTTCGGTGATTGGAGAGTGTTTGATGTTTCTGCTAGTGCGGTGGAAGCCCCTGAAAGGGCAATGACGCTAGCCATTAGCACGGCACCGCTCTTAAGAAAAGTTTTGAATTTATTTTTCAATTTATTCACCTTTATATATTTATTTTCTTAGGCGGGGAAAATGTTGTACTCTTCCACGCTTTCCTCAATTATAGTATCAAGGATCGTAACAAGATTTTGATAAAAAGAAAAGAACCACAAGTGTTCTTTTCTTAGTTTTCTTTACTATTTTTAAAATAATCAAGAAGTTTTTCCGTTGCTTTAGATCGAGAAGATATCAAACTTTTTTGGTAAAGGTTCAATTCCGAAACATTTTTCTGATAATAGTCATCAAAGAAAATTCTGTCGTACGAAAAACCGTTACCGATGATTATTTTGTCGTGCACTTTTCCGTGCTGTTCTCCTCGGAAGAACTTTGTTTCTTTTCCTGGTTCAGCAAGGGCGATTACTGTCACGTATTTTGCTGGACTACTAGTTAAGCCTTTTGCTTTTAGTTGTCCAAGTAACTTTTTGATCTTTTTGTCCGTGTTTGGGGCGAATCTTGCAGAATAAACTCCAGGTGCACCGTCCAAGGCATCCACGCACAATCCAGAATCATCTGCAATAACTGGTATCCCAAACATTTCTGATATTGCTTCAGCCTTTAAGGCAGCATTTCCTTCAAATGTTTCAGCAGTTTCTGGAATATCTGGAATACTTGGATAGTCTCTGAGCGTCTTCACAGAATACCCTTCTTTAGAAAGAAGGAGCTTATATTCCTTTGCTTTATTGTTATTTTTTGTTGCAATAATAATTTCTTTTTTATTCATTTTATTTCCTTTCTAACATTTACTAACAAAATTTAAACTATTGTTTTTGATTTTGATTAGATAAGAAGTTAGATAGACTTTTAAAGATGTCTTCGAAAAAGTTTTTAATCTTTTGGAACGCATTGTCAGCATCGTCCTTGTACTTATCTTTCATTTTGTCAGAAAGTTTGCTGTAGGTATCTTTGGAGAATTTTTCTAGTTGTTTAGCAACATCCTTGGAATCGATAGCTGTTGAATTTTGATATGTGTTTGCAAAAGACACCAAGTTATTGATGTCATTATTGGACAATACATTTTGAATGTTGTTATCACTGAGTGCTTTTTTGATGATGTTGTTAATTTCATCATTTGACGCAACCTGACCATTCTTTGACTTATAATCTGAAAGACCCTGTTTAATCTGAGCTGTGGCAAGATCCAGAGCTTTCGGATCAAAATCTTTATCATCCTTGTGATCACCTGCGATGCTGTTTACGGTTTGTAGTTCCTGAGTTGCTGCTTGTGTTCTTGAGTTATCTACCTTAACGCCGTTAGCAGATAATGCTTTGTAAACCCCAACAAGAGCTGATTCACCGGTTACTTTTTTTACTGAAGCGACATCAATGTTGACATCAGATGCTCCAGCAGTGATGGCAGCGTTGGCGTATTGAGTACTAGTTACCTGCGTGATATTCTGAGGTGTCTTAATATCTACATTAACACCTTTACCTTTTGCTTGTTTCTGTACTAGAACAGATGAGAACAAAGAGTTATCAGATACCCCAGATTGACCCAAATATAAAGAGAAATCCTGTCCAGAGTTAACCTGTCTGTTCACATTTTCAATGTTTGTGATCCCAAAAGCTCGGTTTGTCTGAGATACTTCTGAATCTATCAAACCTGCTCCGTAGACTAGAGTTGGTTTTCCCCAGACCTCATCGATGGTGTCTGTTTTAATATCAGCATTTGCTAGTACTGGAATAGAAGTTGACAACGCTAGTGCGGCAATAATAGCTGTTTTTTTGAATTTCATTTTTATCCTCCTGTAAAAATAAAAGATTCTGGATTTGTAAAACCCAAAACCTTTTATTTGTAAGCTAAGTATACAACAAAAAGGTCTTTTCTTTTACCCAATTTTTCTAATCGATCACGTTCGTTTCCAGACGGAAACTGAGTCCCTTCTACAATCACCAGACCTGGGTTGATTGTATTACTGAAATTAATAAAGTCAAAGAAGTTTCCTTTTCTGATTAATTGTAATCCTGATGTTACGTCCCTTAACTGTCTCGCCACAGTTTCTACCGCATCCGTATTAAACGGAACGTTGTGTAAAATGACTGGCGATGTCAGTTTCATCCTTGTTCGATCATTATAATCCATTTCTTGAATCAAAATCTAAACCCCCACTTTTCCTAAATTTTGTCTTTTTTCTAGTTCTTTTTTTATCTTAACATCTTTTCGGAATTGAAGTTCTTGATAGATCACTCTAATAATAGCATTAATAATTCCGAAAGATAAATACAAAGCAATCGCTGATGCTGCAAAAGCAACAAACCAGAAGGCTAGGACAACAAACAACAGGACAAGAATACCTAATATAAGTCCCATCTAATAGACTCTGAGAAGTTCGTGTTAATAACACTTCCCTTGCATCTATTTTACTATTGTTTGTTTTGTAGATGCGTCTAGAAGATAACTTTTGTATCTTCAGAGGCCGAGTCGCAGCCTCACTCCTTTTATTTTTTTAGGAATTATATCAAAAAAAATAAAAAATGTCAATAGTAAAAGTTGATTTTTTTATAATTTTAGAAAAAAGTCTAATAGACAAGAAAGAAGGCAAAAATGAATAATATCACTGTTATTTACGACAAAAATATTAAAGATGTTGAGGTCAATGATTTTGACTCTGTTATAAAGGAAGCATCTCTAGATGCGATAATTAAAGTTTTTGAGTTTAGAAATAAATACTTTTCAATTCAGGCAGAAGAAGACCCCGCTGGATTATTTGCAGAACATTTGCGTCAATTTAGAAAAACAAAAAGAATCCCATCTTTTCAATCAGAAAAAAGAATGCTTGTATCTGATAGAGTTTATAAATATATCACAGACTTGAACACCTTACAGGATGATTTTTTCTTCTCTAAATTCGAACCGTACCTGATCACTGTGGATTCTGTAGGATCTGTTTGTGCCACAAAAAAATCAAACACTGAAGTTGAAGGACCTAATTTCTTCAAGAGTGTAAGTTCTTACCTAATTCCACAATTAGATAAAATTCATTTATTCGAACACAACTTTTCGTCTAGTGAACTGGGAGACTATCTACTTAAGGTTTTAGCAGGAGACTCTAAGGGTGATTTAGATGAATTTAAGAGTAAGTTTAATAACTTTTTTGCATCAATCATTGAGGAACGACTAGACACCTTTAAAAAAATGTCTCCAGGATATTTAGTGGAAAAATTTATTTCAGCTAACGAGGCTAACGATGTTTCTACGGCAAGACAGGTTTTATCAGAGTTCCATCTCACTTCTGATTTTAATCGAGAATTTTGGGACTTATCTTATAATGAAGAATTGATTCATCAGTTCTTACTTTCTATAGAAAAATTAGTTTCATCATTATCTGAAGATAAAAGTTGTAAATTTCCAAACATCAACCTATCGGTATTGAAATTGCTTGATTGGGAAGGAGTATCTGATAAAGATAAAACAAGAGCTATTGATTTTACCATCAAATATAACAAACTTTTTGGTGAGACCTTTGGTGCTGTAAATAGTGAAGCTTTTTCTGACTTTAGCGGAATTCCAGATGATCTTTCGAGACTTCTCTTGTATTTTGTTACAGAAGAGTCAGCTCGTTTTTTTGCAACAGAATTTTATAAAAAACTTGATGGACGAGAAAAATCCTCTAACACTGATCTTGCCTACAAAAGTTCTGTTGTTTTTACGAAAGAACAAGTTCGGGAAATTTTCAATCTAAAGGGAGAAAGCTTTAGTATGTCGGTTTCTTTGGACAAGGCACTAACATTTATTGAACAACTGAAAGAATCAAATTGGTTTCCAAATGGGGTAACTATTTACTTAGCGTTTATTAACGAATTTAACAAGCTTGGACGGATGAAGATCTATTCTAATTCTTCACAAGGAATTCTTGTATCAAAAGAAGCTTTCTTGAAAGATATCAATCTCTTACTGGAACAAATCAAAAAAGTGAAGAGAACAACTGAAAATAATGATCCGTTACCTGTCAACATCATCGCTTCTGAATCAACTAAAGAACAATTGTTGAAGGCACTGAAATTACTTCAGTCATCGAACTATTGTCCTGAAATTATCACAGATGATTTTATTGATCTGTTACAAAAACAGATGAGTGAGTCTGTATATATCAACATCTAAAAAAATACAAAGTTCAGATAAATTAACAATCTGAGCTTTTGTTTTTTGCTCAAATCAGCTATAATAGAATAGAAAACAAAAATAATAAATTGAGAGGATTCTAGTAATTTGAAAAGTAACAATAAAAAGAAAATTGCTGTGATTACGCTTTTTTCTGCGTTAGTTCTTGGAGGTGCAGGTGTTACAGCTTGGATGGTAACAAAGTCATCTAACAATCAAGCCACACCCGCTCACATCTCCACAACAGACAAGACTAAAGCTAGCAACGTAGAACTTGTCGAAACAGAAAGTTTTGATTCAGAAAATAAAGATTCTGAAAAGAACAAAGACAAGAAAGACGACAAGGACAAAAAAGACGAGAAAGATAAGGACAAAGATAAGGATAAAAAAAATGACAAGGACAAGAAAGGTGATAAAGAGAAGAAAGATAAACTAACTCAATCATCAAATCTTCACACCGACAACAAGGAAGGGACAACATCAATCTTCGACTCTAAAATTGCAAATTCTAAGGAGTCCGGTTCTGTATCTATTGCATCCGTGGCACAAGTTAAAGATGTAATCAATCGTTCTTCTGCTAACAGAGCAAATCCTACAGGGACTAACTCTATCAAAGCACCTACGAAGACATCTACCGCTCAAGAGGAAGAAGCTAGAAGATTAGCTGAGTTGGAAGCTAAGCGTACTCAGAAACCTAAAGAGGATACAACTAACACTGTTAAGCCAGTTATCCCTACAAATCCTTTAACTCCAATTACTCCACTTGTTCCGTCAATTGTACCACCAATTGTCACTCCAACTCCAACTCCAACAAATCCAGCACCGACTCCTTCTACTCCAGCAGTTCCAGAAAAACCTGCTGAGACTGAAAAACCATCAGTGCCAGAAACTCCATCAGTTCCAGAAAAACCTTCTACTCCAACAACTCCAGATGAAAAACCTGTTGAGACTGAAAAACCTAAAGGAAACGTGACAGTTACTGTAACTCCTTCAGTGCCAGAAACACCTTCTGCACCAGATACAAAACCAGTTACACCAGCTGAAAAACCTTCAGAAGAAGATAAGAAACCATCTGCAACAGATACAGACAAGAACAAACCTACTGAAACTGTAAAAGATAAAGATGGACAAAATGTTGTTGTTACAATCAAAACACAAGCAGACTTGGACGCTTATCTTAAAAAGACAGGTAGAGATCTAACTGGTGATAAAGTTACTTTCCTTTTGACAGAAGATGTAAAAATTCCAAAAGAAAGTTACAAGATCGTTGGAGGCGAAACTTTCTTTAACTTCCCAGCAAACCCAGAAGGACACACTTTGGACTTCCAAGGTTCTAGCTTCTTGATCGGTAAAGGTTCAGCCTTTTACTGGGATGTTACCGGAAATCACGCAAAAGATGGTGACTCCTTAAAAGTTAAGAATGCCACAATCTACGGATCAATCTCTGAAACAACTTCTGATAACGGAAAAGTTGGTGGGTTGATCACCGATGGCGGTAACAAATATTCTGATGGACGATTCTCCGCAAGATTGGTGCACGCATCAAATGTTACCTTTGAAGATTTAACGTTCAACAACGCTCACGCATCTGGATGTCACTTATTTGATGTTGTTGGGTCTGACCACATCACAATCAACAAAGTAGTTGCTGCTGGTTACGGTGGTAAGGATTTGTCAGATGAAGAAGTTCAAAAACGATTCAATCACGATCCTCACTCCGTGTACTCAGAAGCGATTCAGATTGATAGTGCAATTCCAGGAGCTATTGGTTCCTTAGATTACTACGAAAACACTATTTTAGCTACAGAAGCTAACGACGGTGTCGCATCTCACGACATCACAATTAGTAATTCAACCTTTACAAGCTACGTTGGATTGACCGGGCAAGACATTGCTGACGGTAACACTGCGATGCCAGTAGTCAGAAATTACGGTCCAACTGTTGGTGCTCACACATCTGGTAAGGATCCGTACAAGAACATCACAATTTCAAATAACAAATTTGAAAACACTATCGGATTCAAAGCATCCGGAGATAGTGCAACTACAGATAGACTCTTGTATCCTATCCACATCTACAACGCATCTCAGGAAAAAGATTCTGTAAAAGTTTCAGGAAATACCTTTAACGATAAGGTAAAAGAGCAAGGAAATTCAGGTGTTAACGTAAACGGAGTCACAGCTTGGACACGTTCTTCTGTTAAGGCTGACACGCCTAAAGAAGAAAAACCTACAACTCCAGCAGAAACTCCAAAACTTACCAACCCTGCGGAAAGTAAGCCAATTTCTAAGGAAGAAACAAAACCTTCTACACCAACACCCACTACACCTAAAACAGAATCAAAACCTGTTACAACTGCACCTAAAGCAGAAACTAACCCAACTGCTGCACCAAAAACAGATGGTGCAACTGGTGGCACTGTAACACCTAAAGATAAATAATAATTTTGCTGAAATAAAAGCAGAGAAGAAAATTCTCTGCTTTTTATTTTTCTTGAAAACGAGATGATAATTTGTTTTTCAACTCATCACTTATAGGAAAATTTTGTATTTTTTGAGATGAAAGATATAAAGCTCTTTTTGTTTGTACGAGATCCAAAATAATATTTCTTTCTGGAATATTTTCAGAAGAAAACAGAATTCTATCTAAGGCATCGTCGTAAACTTCGTTTCCAACTGCTCGCTTTACTAGTTCGAGATAACTTGTTAGTTTTGAAAACTTGATATCAGACGTAAAATTAATTTTCTGAAGAATAGAAAGATAGTCAAGCCCTTGAAGTAGAACTGAAAGGAACAATTCTTTCCTAGAAAACAAAATTTTCTTTGTTACAATTTGATAGAACTGTGAAGATCTGTCCTGAGATTCAAAGAATATTGAACAAAAATCTTTCAATTCTCCGGAGATTATCCCTGGATTAAAACTATCACTAGTAGTTGTTGATGCTTTATCCATTTGAAGTAGTTCGTACTGATCTATCTTCAGACATTTCTCGATAATTACATCTTGAAGGCCGTTACGGACAAGTTCCGCAAGTCTTTCAGAATCTAAGATAAGATCTGATGCTAACTTAACTGACATTTTGATTAATTCTGATTGCCTTGTAGCACAGTGAACCCCCTGCCACAGCATATTATCATCAACTAATATCAAACCAATCTGCTTGTTTATATACTCAAGGTGATTCGAATAAAAACTGTTCAAGGGAAGAATTGTTCGTTTGTCAAGGTCGAAGATAATGATGTCGAAATCATCGTATTCAATACCTTCAAAGAGATTTTTCTCAATCAAATCAGACAAATCCACTTTCCATTGCTTTGGATTTGAAGCAATTGACTTCAGGCACGCAGCCAGGTAATCGCCGTAAAAATCTATCGGAGATCTTCCTGTAAAGTTTTTAGTATTTTTCAAAAGTAAAACCTTCTTTCTTTTACTGATATAATATCAGTTTTTTATTTTTCTTTGTCTAGAATATCAAGTGCCTCTAAAAACTTGTGAAAATCGCTGTCACTATTAGTAGACGATTTTACTGCCCAAATTTCTCCAAGAGATAACTCAGAAGATCTAAATTTTCCAAGCTCGTCATCTGTTAAGAATGACAGCGGAATTTTTTTTGAAGTAACATCTCTAATTGTGTACTTGTGGTCCGATAAGTACAACTCAGAGAGTTTCTCGAAACACAAGTCTTTAATTTCTTTTTTGATGTATCTTGAGTAAGCTTCCTTGTCTTTCAGAATAAAACAAAGATCGGTTGAAGAGTTCTTCGGAAGTTTAGCAATTTGAATTAAATCCGGATCAAAAGAATTTAAAGTGATTTTGTTTTTGATGATAGAAAAATAAAATTTAGGTTCCAATGCTTTAATGGAATAGATGTTTGGTAGATTAACAATTCTTCTGAGTAATTCAGCAGCGACATCTTTTAGATTATCTTCTACAAAATCTTTACGTTTTTCTTCAGGGATTTGCTTTCCGTGAAGGAAAACTGTACCTAGACTTTCATCAAGGATAGGATACGATGGAAGAGTATATTGTTCAAAGTTTCTTAACAAGAAGGTGTTAATTTCCTTCTCTAATTTTAAAAGACTTTTATTCCATTTGGGATATTTCTGAACAAGATATTCTGAAAATTTCAGGTTCAAGTTGTGGATATCAAGTCCGGGTAGGCTATAATCATCTAAATCTATAGATTTAATTGAAAATTCTAGCTTCAAAAACTCAGATTCGCCTGTTAGTTTATAGATGTTTTCTTTCAAAAACTCAGAGAATTCCTTTTGTTGATTTTGATTGATAAAATCAATTAATTTTTCTGGGTTATAGTTATATTCAGTTAGGTAGTTTTTGATAAGACTTGACTTGTTTTCTTGGTACTTGTCACAAGCTTCTTTGAAGCTACATCCGTAAGTTTGAAAAAAGATAGCATCAACATCAACGTTTTCATCCAAGAATAAACTGTTAGATGTAAGATTACCACAAAATTGATGATAATTTTTAAAAATTTTATATCGATTACTTTCTTTATTTTTTTGAGGTGTTTTCATTTTCTTTATTCCTTCTTTCTTTTGTTGCAAAAGCACATTTTATTTCTTAAATTATAACAAAAGACTAGCAGTTTTGCTAGTCTTTATTTTTTATTCAATTAGAAAACAATCCCCTGATAAGGATAAGGTACAAAACTTTCATCAACTTCATCTGGAATGAAGTCAGTAGTGATGTTTTGCTCAGAATCAGACTCTGATTCACCCGTCTTATCTTTCTGCTCCTTACTTACAATAGTCGCAATTTGTGATTGTAAGTTTAGGTACTGTAAGCCACATTCATCTTCTTCTGGGATTGTTACAACATCCCAGCTTAGAGCTTCCACGAATTGTTTGAAGCTGTCACTATTACAAAACAAGGCTCCAAAAGGATTAGTTACAATTTTTGATAATCCTGTAATTGTGATAGATTGTGACAGGTTCTTAATCGTATCTAAGATTGTGTTAAGTTTGCTAAAATTTTTAAGATAAGCAATTTTTCCAAAGTCTGTTATTTCAAACATTGATGATAGATCAATGTTTATACTAATGTTACTAGAATTTTCTTTTAGCAACTGTAAGTAAAAATAATAAAACTCAATATCTCCAAACACGTGAACAAGTTTGTCCCAACCAAAGATATCAAAGATATCAACTTTTTCATTTTTATACAATCCAATAATCTTCTGAAGATCATCAACCGCTTCCGGTGATAACGACAAGCTTTCTTGGCTAATCAACAAAGAAAAGACCTTCCGGTAAACAAAACTAATTTTTTTAGAATCATCATCTGCCACTGCCACACGAAGGGCTTCTTTTAGAAAGTCAATAGTGGTAGCTTCAACTTCTTGTTTGGTGGAAATATTGGATAATGTTTTGTGATTATATATCATCTCACAATCGTCTTGATGATACATTGTTAAATTCATCCTAACAAAAGATCGAAGATTTTCTTTGATGAAACTAAGAAGAACTTCCTGTTCAAAAGTAGGATTAAAATTAAACAGCTTATTATCTTTTGAAAGGAGTCTAAGAATTGTCCCTATATTATAAGAATCATCCTTTCCGTGATAATAAAACTTTTTCAATTGTTCTTCAATCCCAGTAGTTCCGAAAATCATTGTAACAACATTTGATAGGTATTTATTTCCAACGTAATCAACTGGAAAGCCGTCCGGATAATCTTTGCAATAAGGATAATAATACTTGTCAAAAGTTAGGATGATATCCTCAAGATAGTCAAATTTTTTGGGGTCATATTTACTATTTTCAAGATAAGCGATTTTTTTATCTAGGTTAAGTCGAATAAACTTTATTTTTGCATCTACGCTACCACCCGATGTGTTTCCACGCATCGGCCCTGAAATAGCCTCTTCAAGAAAACTATCTCCGAGGACAATATCCCATCTTTCGCTAGAGATAGATGCTCCAATCTTATCACAATACTTTACCACCTTTGACAACAAAGTTGTTTGATTAGTATCCGCAGTTTTTACCATTTTATTCCTTCTTTCTTGTCCTAATATAGACATTTTATTTTCTTTAATTATAACAGTTTAAAAAAAATATTTTCTGAATCAGTCACAGAAAATTTGACGAAGTTACCTAAAAATGGTAAAATAGGTTATAAAAATAAAACGAAATGAGGTACTTATCTTGACAAAGAGAATCTCCAGAAATTTTAGCATTGTCCCTTCCGGTCACCACAAAGGTGCGGGTGAACAACGAAACAAAAACGTTCCAGATGATAGTGGCGTTATTACCTTTACATCATCTTTGTACTTCTTGTACAATAACAAAGAGAAGAAATTGAAAACAAAAACACCACAGTCATTTTTGCTTGGTGTGTTGAACTGCGACACAGGACTCGATCCTGTTAAGAAACGCCTGAACTTTTACGGGTGGTTTGGTAAGGCATCACAGAACAACCCATCTAAAAAGTTTACAGAAGGTGATGTAGAAACAATCTTTTTATTTGGTGGTAAAGTTACAAAGTACGAAAGTTCAAAACTTGATAGATTTGTAGCATCAGTAGAGCGACGACTTGGTGATGAAAATGCAAACGCAAAAAATCATCGACAAAGTGAAAAATATCAGGAAGCCTTAGAAATTGCCAAAAACACTCAAATTATTGTAACTGCAAAATTCGACAACCAATACTTCAGTGTTGATGATGAAGATCCAACACGAGCGTCAATTTCTTTAGGATACGTATCCTTCCACACAGGACGTAAACCTGCCCTTCAAAACTTAAATCCAGCAGATTCTGACGAAATGGTTGATCTTACAATTGGAGACAAGACATTTAAGGGCGACCCAGCTGAAACTGCTTCAGTAGCGTTGTCAACTACTAGATCTTACCTTAAAGACTTTGGTGGAAGTGACAAACAAAACCTATCAATGTACACCAGAAAAGAAGATGGTAATCAGTTCTGGGCTTGTACAGTACAGACTTTTAAAACGGAAGAACTTCCCGAAGAATTCTATCGTAATTTCGACCAAGAGATGATCGACAAAATCCTAGAACAGAATTACGTTAGATTCTCAATGAATATCAAGAGCCCTGTTGATATTGATAAAATTCGCAGCGTCGAAAAGAACGGTGATTCAGTATCAGGAAACGCCGTGCTTGTAGTTAACGGTCAAATTCTTTGTGAGGATGACGGATCATCAATGATCCAATTCTACGAGTCTGAGCCAAATGAGGACGGAGAAGTGTTCAAGAGCGTTACGTTCCGTATCCGACAAGGTACAATTTACACGCAAAAGTTGTTAAAATAAGATGAAGGGGCTCTCACAGCCCCTTGTTTTTAAGGAGACTTTTTAATGAAAAAATTTTTTATTAAACTTTTCGTTACCTTGGGAATTATCCTTGCAATCGTTGGCGGAAACTATCATCTTTATAAAATTGGCTGGTGGGAGAAGACGTTGTCAACTACAGTAATACCTTTTCAGTGGTTCAGGACAGATGAGAATAAGTCCGTTTCAAAGTATTCTGTAAAGAATGACGGGAACCGCTCGTCAGATACTCTGAAAAAAGAACTATCCGGTGTAACTGATGCTTTTAACAATTCAGAAGGTAAAAGACCAGATGTCAATCAAATGCCTTTAACTGAAAAGTCTAAAAATAAACTTGATAAGTTGTTGGATCCGATTTACGGTGTTGAAAACCAATTTGTGGGTGAATCACACGTAACCGGTCTCGTCCAAGATAAGGACGGTTGGAACCCAATCATCACCTTCAGTGTGTTTAATGATACTAGTACAATTCGTAATATAAGCTACAAAGCTGTAAAAAATTCAGAAAATTTGTGGTCTTTATCTGAAAAAATTTCAGACACTAACGATGACTTTGCTTATATCGAGTTACCGTCGGACTTCCAAACAGTTTACTTAGATCAAATAATTACTCAAGATAACAAATTTTACAACAACAAACAGTGGAAGGTTGCCACTGGAAATACACCAGCAGAAGTGACTGACCTGTTGTCTAAAAATTTTCCTAACGTTACATCGAGAGTGGTTTACTTTGAAAGCACAACAAGTGTTAAAATTTACCGAGCTTTCGGAACACCAACAGGGATTGAATATATTGTTAGAACTCAAGGATTAGATAATGCCAATTCAACAATCTACACTTTAGCAGTTGAAAAATAAGAATTTATTAAAAATTAAAATACTTTGTTTATCAAAGTATTTTTTTGACTTCTTAGAAAAAAATGATATAATATATATATAACTTTCTAGGGGATTAAGAAAGTTATAAAAATTTTTATAACTGAGAGGAAAAAGTATTGTTTAAAAACACAAAAGTAGTAAAAGCAGTTTTGTCCGCAGCAACAATTGTATCAGTTGCAGCTCCAATGGTCGCATCCGCAAACACCTACAACGGTGGTGATACAGCGTGGAATCGCTACGGGGTTCGATTGAATCTTGGTAACAACGACAACTACTACCGCCCACCAGTACTAGTTGGTCAAGGAAACTCAAAGGTTTCTGTAACCAACTATGGTGTTAGTGTCAAAGCCGGCGTTATCGACAACAAAGGATCTTATTCTTTAAATGATAAAGGTGGTAAAGTTTATAACTTTACAATGGACGGAAAACAGTTGATGGAATCTACAACAGATTTCGCTAAACTTGACTACAAAGGTTCAACTGGAAACCCTTGGAACCAGGACGACGATGGCGGTCGAACAGAATTCCGTTACTGGGCTAATAAATAACAAAAAAGGTTGGTTTTGAACCAGCCTTTTTTTATACAAACAACACAATCGCCTTTCCAGGATATTGTGTTTTATTTAGTTTGAATTTTAGATTGTACGATTTCAGTTTAGATACACTTAAGCTTTTAAACTTAATGTTATCTGGTAAACCGCCATCTAGAAAGATTACGTACAATCGATTTAGATTTGTTGTTTCAAGTCTAGACACATCTTGGTTCTCAAACAAACTTAGAGCCAACTTGTCTGGATTTGTTAAAGCAGCAGAAACAGCCTCTTCTTCTGAATCAAATTCAGAAATAAAAGACTTTCCTAGACCACTAGACACTTTTTGGTCAAAGGGGACTCCGTCCAAGAAGTAGTCGACTCCAGCAGAGTTTTTGAGCGTTGGAAAGATGTTGTCGTTATTTTTAAAGATTTCGTATTCGATGAAATCGTTTCGAATCTCTGTAAAACGACTTCGTTGGTAAGCATTTAGCGTTGCTGTGGTTACCAAACGCCGACGCTCTCTCTCCGGGATTCCACGTTTTCGTTTGACTTGTTGAATATACTGGTTCAAGTTTCCTTGAGAAACCAACCAATCTTGTTCGATTTTCTTGAACTCGTTTCTGTATTGCGTTTCAGCACTGGTGTAACTATCAAACTTATCGTAGATATAACGACCGGTGCCATCCATCAAAGTAAGTTCTTTTCGTGTGAATCGCAGTGCAATTCCGTAATCCCAGCACTCTACCAAGACTTCCCACACTTTTTTATTTGGAATGTCAAACTTCCCGCTGTTCTTACCACGTTTTTTGGTAAAAATACTTTTATCCTTACCTTTTAGAATATACAGAATTTTCGCTAATTCTTTCGCAGCACTAACAGGGTAAATCTTTTTAAGCGTGAATTCGTCAACTGATTCTTTTATGTTCTGAGAAATTACTTTTTTACTTACCATCAGAATCACCAGCCTTTACTAGTTTCAGAAGGTCATTCCAATCTTTGACTGGAACTGTTCGATAATCTGCTCGAACTCGAGACACTGAAGGGTATTTTTTCTCAAACTCGAAAAATGCTTCATCTCCAGGTTCGTCATTATCAGTGGCAACAATAATATTTACCTTGTTCAAGTCAACATCGTACTGAGAAATACGCTCTGACATTGTTTCAACTTTTGTTAATGATCCAGATAAAGATACAAATAGAGTTTTCTTCTGTTGTTCTGGGAGAGTGTACGGAATCTTCTGACGAAGGTTGTTGCTATATCCACTCATTTCAACAAATGAAAGCAGGTCAATAACGCCTTCAAAAAATACAACATTTTCAACATCAGAAAAGCCTTTACAATCCTTACTCAACAAATAAAACATTCCCTTTGAGTTTGGGTACAAATAACGAAGACGTTTGCCGTCCGAAAGTGGCTTGATTCCAACCACCTCACCACCAGTTCGATTACCATCTTTATCTTTTAACAAGAAAACGACGTTATCTCGTGCATCCTCGATGATATTCCCACGAGAAAACACTGCATCGACCAGGATAGGATTTAACTTACGTTGTTCAGTAAGATATTCCTTTGCTTCGTAAGCTCGAGGGTTGTACACGATATTGTCAAAGTCGACATTTTTGGGTTGTTCAACTTCTAAGACTTTCATCTTCGAATAAGTAGAGAGCTTACCACCCAAGTAATTAAGTGCCTCTGCCTTATCCACAGTTCCCTGCTTCAACAGATAGGTAACGAGAGAACGAGCATCTTTTCCACTTTCCTTTGTGGACCAACGATACCAAGAATCGTGAAATTTTCCACCGAGTGTGATCTTTAGCGAATCCATCTCAACAAGTTCTGCGTTGTGACCTTTAACAACATAAGGCACACCTAGAGCATCCAAAGCTGCAAGCGTTCTGGACACCATTTTTCGTTTATTAGTATTCATAACGAATACCTCCTTCTTTGATTAAATTAACTTTTCTAAAATTATAAAAGAACTGATTAGCTCAGTTTCTGATATAATTTTAGAAAAATAAATATTTAGCTGAAATTGATTCAGTAGAAAGAAGGTTTAATTTAGATGAAAACTAAAAAAATCAACTTGTGGAACGAAACAGTAGATGTTTTGGTCCAAAACAACAAACGATTCGAAGACGTAATCTTCATTTCTGACGGAGAAGCCGAAATTCCAAAACCAGTTTTTGAGAAAACGGCTAGAGAAACTTTTTACGATAACGGTTACGGTGATGTACACATCAACACGGACCTTGTCATTGCTGGCGATAGCTGGTGGTTGGAGCGTTACGAAGATGACGGAAAGGAGGGGTGGCTCTTCAAACAGTTTCCGGATCGAAAAAGTTCTCTCACCATCTCAGGTGCTGGAATTTTTTCCAGTAAATGAAACAACAAAAAGCTCTTCATTTGTTGAAGTATCTTAAATATTGTGCTACAATTAAAATAGTAGGACAATACTAACTGTAATATTAACAGATTTAGCTTGCCTGAATCTGTTTTTTATTACTTTATTAATAGAAAAAATAAAAGGAGAGAGGCTGACCCGTCCTCTGAAGGCTGCTGTCTTCTTGGTGCGTTGTTTTATAAAAAAATAACGTAAGATTTCTTTTCAGGGTATATAAGATGAAACACGTTTTGAAACGACTACTGGATAGAGCAGAATCAAATTCTTTAGATATTGATAAATTTCGCTCACAGCTTGGTTCTGTAAATATTTATTTTGATACTTGTGACTTGGAACTTTACGCTTCCGTTCGTGGATCAATTGATTCAGATATCGGATACAACCACATCTGGTTATTCTCTCAAGAAATTAGTGAGCCAACCACTCGAGATGCGTTCGTTGATAAGCTGTACGTTGCAGCCGACCGAATTGAATCAATTTTATCAGAAAATCTAACAGATAGTGAAAAACTTAGACTAGTTAGAGAGCACAAATTGAGTCTAACAATTATCACAGATTCTTTGGATGAAGAGTTCAAGCTTTTCGTTAAGTTAAACAAAATTTTCAATAGAAAAGAATTTGATGCAACTTTCGGAGAAAGATATGTTGATAGTTTTAGAGATTTTTCTGAAAAAGAACTGATCAGAGTTGTAAACTCATCAACTGATGATACACTACCGTCTATTCTTTCCTTCTTTTACCAGTCAGATCTTGTTAAAGTTTTAGGGAAAGATAGAGCTAAAAATGTATTAGTTTCTGTTACAGGTGATTCTAAGGCTAGATCCGTTATTCAAGATAAAATCACAGATAATTTCTTGAGTAACAAGGGATCAATCTCTGGAACATTTACAGAAACAGATCTGTCTCATCTGAAACAATTTAAGAAAGAGTATAGTTCTTGGAACGATCAGTTCGATAAGTTTTTAAAACAAATCGAAACAACTTTATAATATATATAAATAAAAAGAATCAAT
>ERZ773234.115-NODE-115-length-24926-cov-6.575530_pt1 | contig 24926 bp, 19 predicted proteins | sample MGYA00580523_ERZ773234 | MGnify/ENA primary metagenome ERZ773234 (study PRJEB29015, sample SAMEA2738167) | human oral metagenome | biome: human oral; feature: human-associated habitat; material: saliva | place: China | collected 2262 ...
AGTCAGATATGAGTTTTATGCCATTTTCTGCTTTCTACTCCCATACTTCCGCATAGAAGGCTGCCAGCTCTGGCACTTTAATAAAGGTTCTGAAGCGTTCCTTCTGTATGATGTCATTGGTTATGGAGAACTCGTAGTCGGTAGACTTCTTCGCAAAGACAGCAGCCCAAGCATCAAAGCTATTGATGCCTTGCTTTTCGAGTGCTTGAGGACGTAGGTACTTGAAGAGCAGATAGAGCTCTGTGAGTGAGTTGCTAATGGTCGTGCCACTGAGGAAAGTAGCTCCTAAGTCTTTACCCGACCGCTCCTGAATGGTACGTATGGCAAAGAGCATATTGAGTGCACGCTGTGAACCCTCTGGATTACCTAGGCCAGAGACTCGGTCGTGACGGGTGTTGAACATCAAGTTCTTAAACTGATGACTCTCGTCCACAAAGAGGTGATCGATGCCCATCATTTTGAAGTCCACAGCATCATCCTTACGCTCAGCAATGCTATCTTGAATTCCTTGTAGTTTGGCTTCGAGGGTCTGCTTTCGCTTCTCCAAACCCTTGAGCATCGCTCGGGAAATGTCTGCGCCTTGCTGACGAAGGACTTCTAGGTTTCCCTCTATAGAGTCTTTCTCCTTTTGCAAGATTGCCTCTTGTATCTCTAGAGCTTGAGGTATCATCCCAAACTGCTCATGGGTCAATATGATGCAATCCCAATCGTTGTTCTTGATGTCGTTAAAGATGCGTTGGCGGTTTTGCTTATTGAAGTCGTTCTTACCCGGATAAAGCACTCTAGCATTGGGATAAGCCTTTCTAAAAGTGTCGGCGATGTCGAAGACATTTGCCTTTAGTCCGATAATCATCGGCTTGTTTGCTAAGCCCAAGCGCTTCATCTCATAGGCTGCTGTACACATGATGAGGGTCTTACCAGCCCCTACCTCATGGTCACAAATACCCCCGCCATTGGTTTTGAGCATCCACACGGCATCCTTCTGACTCTTATAGAGGTCAGAGATACCTAGTCCTTTCAGATTTAGATCGGGAAAGGATTGATGCGCACCGTCAAAGTTGGGACGCACGAAGCAGTTGAATAGCTTATTATATCTGTCGGATAGTTGTTGCTTAAAGCTCTCTGGTGTTCTGCCTAGCCAATCCACAAAGCCCTGACGTATCTCCTCTATCTTAGCATTAGCCATCTGTATTGCATGCCCATCACGCACTTTGATCGTTTTCGTCTCGCCTGTCTCTAGATCTCGTACCTCTTTGTTCTTATTGATATCGGGGATGGTATTGTGTAGCGCATGCTTTAAGAGATTAAGTCCATCATAGCGTCTGAACTCTCCCTGCACAGCATACTTATGCCAAATGTTGCCATTGCGTCTGTCACAGTGCAAAACATATTCATCCATCGTACTCTGATAGGAGACGGTGATCTCTGTTTCAAAGAATTCTGAGGCAAATGCACTATAGACTTTAGGTGGTATCCACCGCTCTCCAAGGTTGAAGTCAAGCTCAGCAAAGGGTATCGGTGTAGGTGTGGCAGCCCGTAGGGCAGCTAAGCTTTGCTGTGCTTCCTCATGATCGGGATGATCTAGTAGCCACGACTCGATCTGCTCGCTCTTTTCTATCACATTGCCTGAGATAAACTTGTCTGCCACTTCGTAACCATCTACTTCTGGATTGTAGTAGATACGCCCCTCTAGAGCTGAGATAATGTCACTCTCCTCCATCTTTGGGAGGAGCGAACTCATATAGTCTAGCTCCACAGAGCCATACTTATTCAGAGAAGAGACGAGAGCTTCCGTGGGATCGGCAGCTACTGTCACCTCTGTAGTGGAAAAGGCGGTAGGATGATCAAATATGTCTGCCTTGATGTATTCCCCCTTATCGGATCGCTCTAAGAAGAGTATCTCGACCCCGGTAGTGTCCATCTTGATGAGGTCTGTATTGCTCTTCTGGTTGAGGTATCCCCAGCGACTAACGAAGTCGTCATAGAGCCGATTGAGCTTTATACGCTCTTCGTTATCCTCACATCTATTGTTAGCTTCGTAGTCGTATAGCCGATGATAACTCTCTCGTATCTCGATGTACGCTTTGAGCTTGGTTAGGCGCTCATAGGGTAAGTCCATCGGATGAAAGGTAGGCTGTCGCTTCAGATTGGATAGATACCCCACTTGTCCATTTTGTAGCACGATCGACCCGTCTCGTAGATGCGAGTCGGGCAAAGAGAGGAATGGACGAGGTGAAGCATCAAATGACTTCTTAACCTCTGTAACTGGCTGTACTTCTCTCTCCACTTCTGCAAAGTCAAATAGAGATGGCTGCTCGATTGAGGAGAGCTTAGTACTTCTTCTTGCTCTTGGACGCTTTACTGAGCTTTGCTTGGGTTTAGAGGCTGTCTGTTGCTTATTGACCTCTTTGATTTCCCTATTAACACGGGCGACCTCCTGCGTCCAGAGTTCGTACTCTTCGGGAGCAAACAAATAACCCTCTTGTTCCAGACCGACATCAGTTGTATCCATCACGGGATGATGGTCGTCATCAAAGTAAACCATCTGTCCGCCCATCTCTCGTGGGGCTTCTAGGTCCGTACGTATATCCGCTTCGTACTGATGCTGTAGCGTTAGAGCTGGCACACCTTTGGGTGCTGGTTCTAAGTCTGCTTGTCGCTCCTCCTCGCTCATCGCTATACCCGTCTCATAGAGCTTGCGGTCAAATCGTGCTGCTACATCTTGCGTGAGCTGTATTCGGAGACTTTCAGCCATATCCTCCATAGTTCCTTCAAAGCCATATTTCCAAGTTGGCTTGCCGTAAGGGTCTCTTCCCAGCTCACGACTGGTGGCTATGGTGCGAGGTGCCACATCATCCCACGAACCCTCAAAAAGCGAGTTATGGTTGAAAGCCATAGAAAAACCATCCCCCTTGGGTACAGAGACTATCTGAATAAACTGCTTCTCCAGCCCCTCGCCAATCTCCTTCCCTGACTGCTTCTGCAAGACAATCAAGTCGCTTCCTACTTCAGTTCCTGCCTGCTCGCTGAACATACCTGAAGGCAGACGGATAGCAGAGATGAGTCGGCTGTTTTGCATCAGATAGCGTCTGATTGGCTCATTTAGTGCTGCATCGAGTACGCCTTGTGAAGTGATAAATGCAGTGAGACCTCCTTCTCTAGTACAATCCAAGCCCTTTACGAAGAAGTAATTATGAATGGCTCGTGTTGACTCCTTTTTGAAGAGATCATTTCCCCTACTGTACTCACGGTCATAGACCATAAAGTCTCCAAAGGGGATATTGCTGGTTACAAGGTCATACTTCTCCGCCTCTTCTAGAGATGCTATCGCTTCAAAGGGTTCATTTCGCACGAAGATGTTGCCCTCGCCATAAGGGTGCAACGCTTGACTGATGCGAGCCGTGAGTAGATCTTTCTCCAAGGCATCAACAATGCCCACCTGCTTGGCAAATGTTTTAGCAAAAGCACTCATCCCCGAGGAGGGGTCAAGGCACCGTTTGAGCGTCACACCACTTGTTGCGAGAGCATCTGAAATAGCAGAGACGATACGTCTATCTGTATAGAATGAGGTGAGCACACTCGCCTTGATGCTCTCCCAGTACCGCTTGGCGGTGTGAGCATCGACCGCTTCCCGATAGATCATCTGCTTGAGCTGTTGTGTCGGAGCAAAGAGTTCTTGCTCCGACTTACTCCAATAGCGGATGTCTGCTGGCGTGTCGGTGCGATTCAATATGCACTTCAGACCTCCGAAACCTTGGTAGCCACGCAAGATGCGTTTCTCTGCTTCAGTAGCCAGACGATGCTCTTTTTCTAATCGTAGCACCACACGGATTGCTTCTGTATTCGCTGCCAAAACAGCTTTCTTGTTGTATGCCATAGAGGTTCTCTGTTTGTTGATGATAAATTGTCAGCCATGCTGGGAGGAAATCAATCCTACGGAATGGATTGAGACACCTCCACAAAAATGGAATTACGATTACTTGATGTTTTTGTTCCTCACGTGAATTGGCGGAGTCTCGTCTGAGTGGAAATGTTGTTCCCCCGTCACTCCACAGTTTCATACGTATGGGAAAAGTTTCCCATAGGCTTGGAACTGGAGTTTCTTCCCTATGAAACTGCAGTTTCTCCTAGATGAAACTAGAGTTTTCTCCGTATGAAACTGTAGTGCCAACCCCTATTGGCACTACAGTCTCTCCCCTAAGAAATTACAAAGGCTCCCCAATCGGCTTCCTATTAACTACGATAGAACATGTGGGGAGTGTCGTGAGAGATAGTTGTGGCACTGAGCTAAGTCGCTTGTGCGGACTCTTACTTCGTCTTCTTTTGCTCAAATTCAAATTTGGTAGAACTATCCTCTTGTAGAACCAATCGGGCATTGAACTTCTTACCCGCCTTGCTCGTCAAACCTTTCAAGATGGGGGTACGCCCCTTGGTTATGAGGTCTCGGATATTCTCTTCGGAGAGATACGTACCGCATACTTCACGGAATATGTGGAAATCACAATCATCATTCTTGCATCTCGCCACCTTGGCATAGATCCCCACACTCTCACGACCACACTTAGGGCAGTGATATGTGGGGTACCTTTGCTGCCTAGATGCAGGTGCGAGTGAGAGCAACTCCTCGCAGATGGTGGAGACGTAGGAGTTGATGCCTTGTGCAAACTTACCAGCATCCATACTTCCTGCCTCGATTGCTGCTAGTGCCACCTCCCACGCTCCTGTCATCTCCGCATTGGCAATGCGTTTGTCCTTAACGATTTCATAGACGGCTAACCCTTTTTCCGTTGGGACTATGCTCTTCTTCTCTCTACGGATATAGTTACGTAGGATGAGTGTCTCAATGATGTTGGCTCGTGTGGCAGGTGTGCCTATGCCACACTCTGCCAAAGCCTTTTTACTTGCAACATCCTCTACCTCCTTGCCAGCATGCTCCATAGCAGAGAGCAGAGTCGCTTCTGTATAGAGTGGCTTAGGCTTGCTCTTTTGCTCGATTACGTCTGCTTGTTGCAGGGGTAAAGTTTGCCCCTCGGTCAAGTTGGGCAATGAGGACACAAGTGGCTCGTCCTCCTCGCTCTCTTTATGCTCTTGAGGAGTGGCACTCTGTACAGATTTCCAACCCCAAGAGACTTGACGGCACGCTTTCCAAACATAGCTGTTGGTCTCGTCCTTGAGGACTACCTGCATACGCTCTTCTTCTGAGTGTGCCGAGAAGGCTTCTGAGAAGCGGGTAACAATCATTTGATAAAGCGTGGTCTCATCTACCGACAATACCGATGCGGTTTCTCCCGTGGGGATAATGGCATGGTGGTCGGTAACTTTGCTGTCATCTACGGAGTGGCGGTTCAACTCTTGGGGTAATGGTTTGCCAATCTTGCGAAGGAGGTCGGGAACTTCCTCAAAAACATCTTCACTGATATATCGGCTACCCGTACGGGGGTAGGTAGTGAACTTCTTCTCATAGAGCGACTGTGCGAGGGTGAGGGTCTTATCTGCTGAGAAGCCGTGACGTACATTAGCCTCCTTTTGCAGAGCGGTCAGGTCATACAAGAGGGGTGGAGCTGTATGCGTCACCTTTCTTGTGACCTCTGTGACCGTAAGCGAGCCGATACTGCGTAACGAAGTGAGAGCAGTTTGGGCAGCAGCTTCATCATCAAAGTTCTGTAGGCTCACGGCTTTGATGGATAAGCCCTCGTCCTCTATCATCGCAGTGAGCTTCCAATAAGGGACAGAGGTAAAGTCTCTATGCTCCATATAGCGATGACACACCATTGCCAAAGTCGGGGTCTGCACTCGTCCTAGTGAGTAGCCTCCACGGTAAGCAATGGAGAGAGCTCGGCTCGCATTGATTCCCATCAACCAGTCAGCTTCTGCTCGTGCTTGGGCTGCGTAATAGAGATGGTCATAATGACTCCCTGGTTTGATATTCGCTAGTCCCTCTCGGATAGCTTTGTCAGTAAGGGAGGAGATCCATAAGCGATCAAATGGCTTGTGACTATTTAAGTGTCGGTAAATCCAGCGAAAGATGAGTTCGCCCTCTCTTCCGGCATCTGTTGCCACAATAATACGATCTGCCTGATTAAAGCAGGAGCCTATTGCCTTGAGCTGCTTGAGTGCTGCAGGGTCTTCGTGGTACTCTTTGTCCTTACGCACTTGTCGGACAATGAGCTGGAAGGGATTGGGGCAAATGGGCAACTCTTCAGCTTTGTAGTTAGAATAGCCGTAGGCCTCGGGCATGGCAAGTGTAATGAGGTGTCCCATAGCCCACGTGACGAGGTAACCGTTTCCTGCTAAATAACCGTCTTGCTTTGTTGTCGCTCCAACGATTCGGGCTATATCTCGTGCTACCGAGGGCTTCTCAGCAATAATACATGTTGTCATAGTCTTTGAAAGGATTATGGGTTACATCTTACGTCCTCGGGACTTCTTCTGCTTGTTCTCGTCCTGCTTCTGCTTTTGTTCAGCAGTGGGCTCTGTTTGCCCCTTTTTCAGTGGCTCTTTCACCTGCTTGGTAGCTTCGTTGGTCTTGCCGTGATTATTCACGGCTACCTGCGTCTTGTGTTCTTCCGCCACGGCTTCGACCTTTTCCGTTCCTTGCTTCTTGTCAGGGTTCCACTTGTAGAAGCGTGGGCGGTTTTGCTCTTTGTCCATACGGACATAGGCATTGAAGGGTTGTCCCTCTTTATCGATCATGTTTTTGAGGTAAAGTGTGCGACCGTTGTCTAAGGCTTCTCGTTGCTTCTCTGACAACTCTAGACCACAAAGCTTGCGGGGTGCTTTGCTTTGTTGACGATCTTGTCGCTGTTCCTGACGCTCTTTGAGACTCTTGTTCTCTCCGAAGATGAACTCAATGCCTTTCTTCTCTGCATTGACTTGAAGCGTAGCATCGAAAGACTTACCACTCTTAGCGATCATACCTTCTACTCTCACCGCTTTGCCCTCCACTAGATCTTTGTATTGTTGATCAGAGAGCGTGACTCCTTTGATCTCTTGAGGAATACTTACACGGTCGGCACGCAAGGCGATAATCTCATTGGTCTGTGGGTCGATGGAGACGTAGGCTGCAAAAGGTTCTCCGCTCTTGGGTGTTACTTCGATGGTTTTACCGAGATTGCCGGTTGCGAGTAGTTGTTCCTTCTCTTCGGGTGAGAACTTGTAGCCCATATAGGGGTAGTTGAGCTGTGGCTCTTTACGCATAGCGTGTATGGCTAACCCGATATTGCCCTCATTATCTGTGCGGAAGGCAAGGCGAGCCTCTGTGTAGATAGTCGTATCTCCTATGGGGATAGCTATGGTCACGAGGTTACTCTTTTGCCAATTGAGCATCTTCTCTAGCTCACCACTCTGCTCTAACCGCTCACGGGAGAGTCCGAGACTGTCGAGCATCTTCCAGTCTACCTTGTCTGCATCAATGGCTGTGCTCTTTTTCTGCTGTGGCAGATAGTCTTCAAAGGGTACGCCGACCTCTGCCAACAGCTGTCTGTTTTCAGGAGTCTCTCGGTTTTGGAGCAGAGTACGCAGGTTATCTACGCCTTGCTCCACATTGCTCGCCAACACCTTGTATAGCCCAAAGTGGGAGGGATTGTTGAACTGCTTGAGAAAGTTGGTCATGAAGTTCTTCAGCAGTCCATCCTTGCTGTTTTAGAAATGCCGCTTGGTTAGCTTCAAGAGGCTCAGTTGTTTTGAGCTTGCCCTTATCATCAATGCCCGAAACGATGGAGAGCTTCCCCGCTTCTTGCTGGTTCTTTACCTTGGTGTGATCCTCTAAGACCAGCACGTAGTTGTCATTGCTATTTGCTTCCATAATTCACTCTGTTTGATTTGAATAATACCTTTCAGACAGCAAATATATAAGGCAATACTAGATTTTCAAATGGTCGGTGAAACTTCAGGAACAAGCAGGAAGAAAATAAAAAACGACCTAGATGGTTGTATGTAATATTTTTTTTGTACATTGGCCAGCGGAATCAACCCTCTTACAACTATGCAGAGAAAATTTAGAGTTTTAGTGATTATCCTTTTGGCTATTTCAGTTCACACTGCTTTTGGTCAAAGAGTCCTCTCTTTGGACGAGGGAAAAATAACTGAAGGAATTTCACCCACAGTTCCCTCAAGAGATGTGGATGTGACAACAGAAAGTGTTACAGTAACCTATCACTTCAATTCAGCAGTCCTGTTGAAGGATGACTTATACGAGGGCGCTTTTTGGTGGAAAGTAGATGGATTTGCGAGTGACGACAAACCTGGATACCCCTCGACGCTGTCTCGAATTGACCGTATAGCAATTCCTTTCGGCTCGCAAGCAAAGGTCGAAATGTTGGAAGCCTCTTATAAAGACTTTTCTATTGAGTTAGCTCCTGCTCGTCCCCCGTTAACTGACAGTGGAAATGAAACTTATTCAAAAAAGAATGTGATTCCAATAAACCCCTCATTGGGCATTTTCCCAAAGAGAATTGTTGAGACTTTTGAAACTCAAGTGTATCGAAACAACGAAATATTGGGAATTAAAGTGTCTCCTATACAGTATGACTCCAAGCGTAAAATCATACGAGCTTTCACCACAATAAAATATCGTGTTTTGTTTTTCCCAAGAGAGTCCACTTCTACAATAGAGCAACATCCTACTCATAGCTTGACCTCCGATGATTGCTTTTTATCTAACACAACGATAAATGCTGTATCAGAATCATTGATTCCCCAGAACGCCTCTGAATTCAACTTCAACTTTCGCTTCCAACAAGATTATCTAATCATATCAACCCCGAAATATCTCAAAGCTGTAGAGACATTTGCTGAGTGGAAGAGAACCTTGGGTTTCAATGTTCATATTGTCCTAAAAGACAATTGGACAAGTGCAAGTGTCCTTGCTTCTGTTAAAGGCGTTTATAGAAGCAGTAAAAACCTCTGCTATCTATTAATAATAGGGGATCACGAAGATGTCCCAGCAAGCTCCTCTAAACTTTTACGCGCGCATGTGACGGATTTGTTTTACGGATGTATGGATGGGGATGAGGATTATACCCCAGATATCCGTAGAGGTCGCATTCCTGCTGGCACACCTGATGAAGCATTGGTTATTGTTGATAAAATAATTCAATACGAGTCACGTCCAATCATATCATCATCTTTCTATAAAAGAGGACTTAATTGTGCGTATTTCCAAGATAATGACAAGGATGGTTATGCTGATCGTAGATTCGCTCAAACAGCTGAAGATGTTAGAAACTACTTGACACCCTTGGGTAAAGTTATTAGAAGAGCATATTTCGCTTCGGAATTCACTACCCCTAAAAATTGGAATAATGACCTTTTTTCTCTAGGAGAACCTTTACCAGCTTATCTTAGAAAACCATTTTTTAAATGGGATGCGAATAAAATCGATATAACTTCAGCTATTAATGACGGCACATTTTATGTTCTTCATCGAGATCATGGATCAGTCTATGGCTGGGGAGAACCAGAGTATAATGTAAATGATATTTCTTCTCTTTCGAATGGGGATAAACTTCCAGTCGTTTTTAGCATCAATTGTCTCACAGGTAAATTCAATGGAAGAACCTGCTTTGCTGAAGCGTTTCTCAGAAAACAAGGTGGTGGGTGTGTTGGAATATTGGCAGCAACTGAAATAAGCTATTCTGGATATAATGATGTCTTGACTGGAGGGCTTTTTGATGCAATTTGGCCCTCCCCTGGCTTAAGGATTGTTATGCCAGGTGATAAAACTTCTGGAGGACAAACCCCAACTCCCTCTTATCGATTTGGACAAATTTTGGATCAAGGACTTGCCCGTATGATTGAAATTTATGGTGCTAATTCATCGTACGTGCGTTATACTCAGGAAATATTCCATTATTTTGGTGACCCCAGTATGCGTATCTACACTGAAGTTCCAACGCCTTTCTCTGATGTCAAGGTATCAAGGGAAGGGGATAGAATACGTGTTGTAGCAAATGAATTTGCAACTATATCTTTTTATGACCCCAAGACCAACACAGTTGCGTCATATAAGGGAACATATGCCACCTTCAAAACAGAAAGAACACAAGATTTTATTATCAGTGTTTCTCGACACAATAAAATACCATATCTGGACTATGGGGATATATTTATCCAAAATGAGAGGATTAAAGATGATAGAACATACAATGGAAATGTCGTGAAGATTGGGTCGAGAGTTACAACCTCTAAACCCTTTGGAGAAGTTGTGTTTGAAACAGGAGCAATAACAATATCAGGAAAGAGAATTGAGATATATCCTAAAACCACATTCAAGAAAGAATCTCGAGTAACACTAACAATAAAGTAAATAAACGCTTATGAAACTTGTCATGAAGAAACTCACCTTAATCGCCGTACTACTTTGTCTAATGGTAGGTAGTACAAAATCAGTTCAGGCACAAATCGTCTATGAGCCCGAATCTCTTAGTATCAACGGAGCACCTAAACATCGTTATTTAGGATTAACCGTTGACAAGTTCCTTGGAATGTATTGGACCTGCAAACAAGGGAACTTCTTTCAACTAGACATCTCTCCAGCTGCACCTCGAATTGCAGGACACTTGGATCGTATTGTCTTTTACAATACTGAGACCTCTACCTTTAATAGTATAGAGGTGTCCAATGTGTATACACACTCAGACAGAAGAGCGAAAAGGAATATCACACCTATTGCTGGAGCTCTAAATGTGATTCAAGCCCTTCATCCAGTAAGCTTTCAATGGAAAGAAAAAGTTACTACACAGAGCTTATCTTCCACCAAGGCAGAATCTGAAGCCTCCGCATTAGAATCGAATCGAGTTCAACTAGGCTTCATTGCTCAAGATGTGGAGAAAGTTTTACCTGATGCAGTTTTAACTGATGAAGAAGGACACAAGCTAATTAACTACAATGCTATAATTCCTCTTCTTGTTCGTTCCGTACAAGAATTGACAGCACAAGTTGAGGAGCAGAAAGAGTTGATAGAGACTCTATCTAAGGGAAATTATTTGAGGAGTACTAAAGACAGAGCCAAGCTATTAGACTGTGTTCCTAATCCTTCCAATGGCATTATTTACATAACGTATGCCCTAAGTGATGATTGTGGAGATGCTTACATTCTTGTTTCTGATCTAAGCGGAAATAAAGAAGACGAAATTCAAGGACTTTCTTGCATGGAAAGCAAAGTACAAGCAGATTTGTCTACTTTAAGTAAAGGTATCCACCTGCTCACTTTAATTGTAGATGGAAGTCCTAGAGATTCCATACAATTGGTCTTGAACTAGTCAAATTCGAAGACTTTTTTGAGCGTATGCGAATAGATGTTTCTCTGCTAGTGCCTGCTTATAATGAAGCAGGCACTATCGGCTTATCTCTAGAGAGATGTATCGAAGCCATACGAGCGTCCCAGCAAAACTGTCAGCTGATTGTCGTTGATGACGGATCAGTTGATGATACCACAGCAATTGCGAATGAAGTCCTGAAGGATAAGTTTGCCGATGGCAGCTACCAGGTACTCCGCTATGAAGTCAATCGGGGGAAAGGGTATGCCATACGACAGGGCTTGCCCCTATGTGCGGGTGAATATGTCATAATCCACGATGCGGACCTGGAGTATGACCCCAATGACATCTTCAGGATGTTGAGCTATGCTAGGGAGGCCGATCTACCCGTCTTGTACGGGAGTCGCTACTTATACTCTGTGTCGCATCGCAAGGGGCGCTTCCCGACCTCTTTCTACCTTGGGGGACAACTCGTCACGAAGGTTACCAACCTACTATACGGACAGCGTCTTACAGACGAACCGACCTGCTATAAGCTCTTCAAGAGGGAGCTGCTATTGTCGTTCGACCTGGAGTGTGAAGGCTTTGAGTTTTGTCCCGAGGTGACCGCAAAGGCTGCCTTGCGAGGAATAAAGATTAAGGAGATCCCGATATCTTACTTCCCGAGGTTGGTGGATGAGGGGAAGAAGATCTCTTGGCGCGATGGCATTACGGCCATTACTACGCTACTTAAATATCGCTTTAGAAAGAAGTCTCATGAAAGTAAGTAAGGTCCTTTGTAACCTGCTCGGAGGGTGTATTGCGGTGCTACTGATCTCCTACACTTTTGAGCAGAAGGGGTATCAGTTCGTCTGGTCTATGCTACGACGCAACTGGAAGGTGGCAAGCGAGTACAAGGAGTCCTCGCTGAGCGACCGCTACCAGATGAAGCTCGGCAATGGTTACGCTGTGTACAAGTATGTGCGTGACAAGACCCCTGAAGATGCGATCATCTATATCCCAGCGGCTAAGTACTTTCAGCAGGAGGGGGTAGAAGGTGAGCCGTGGAATAAGCTCTGGGCGATGCGCTTCCTCTATCCACGGCAAGTAGTGACCCGTGAAGAGTATCAGATCAATCATCGGGTGCCAACGCATGTCTTGATCGTAGGCAATGGGGGACGCGAGATGTTTCCGGCTGGTGCGCTCCCGCCATCCATCGAAGTTGCGATCGTGCCTCTAACAAACGACTCTATCCAATAACCTCCTTGTCTATGCTATCCATTATACTATTCGTCATATTGCTGTGCTTGTCTGGAGTGACTCTCTTGAGTGTGGTAGGGAAAGGTTCGCTCAGTCGTGTTGAGCTCGTCGGGCTCTCATTTCCTGTAGGCATGTTGCTTGCCGTCGGGCTTATGATGCTACAAGATCTACTGCGTCAGAGGCTCTCGCTCGTATGGGTCGTCGTGGGTCTGCTTCTCGTGCTGGTGGCGGGCTTACTGCTCCTATATAAGAGCAAAAGGCTCACCGTCAGCTTGCCTTCGCGAGCTACGCTAAAGGGGTGGTTGGGCAAGATCAACATTGTGTGGCTTATCTTCTTTGTCCTTGTGGTGGTCATCGAGGTGATGAACTTTAGGAAGTGTATGTTCTTCCCCACCTTTGATAGGGATAGCCTTGCTGGCTTTGACTCTTTGGGCTATCTCATTGCGCAAGAGCACACGATGTATGGTCTATCGGTCTTTAGTCCTGAGGAGAATCCGCTGATCCACAATGCGGGTAGCTACATCACATACTCTCCGCTGGTACAACTCTCCTATAGTATAGTCTATATGCTGGGGGCTGAGACATCTAAGCTGATCCCTGGGCTGTTCTTTCTCTTTTTCTTGGTCTCGTTTTACGGTGTGCTACGAGATGTGGTGGGGACTACGGGTGCCATCATCGCAACCTTTTTCGTCCTTATCACGCCAGAGATGATAGCCTTCTCGTCCCTCTCTGCAACCAATGTGATCCATGCGATCTACGCCTCGCTCGGTGTGATCTATGCCTTGAAAAGTGGCTCTCGCGACAAGCCGACCGCTGACTACGGTCTCCTCTGGGTGAGTGGCTTGCTACTCTTGGGTAGTATCTTGACTCGGTATGACGGGATTGTATTCCCGATGGCGATGGGGCTTTACTTGCTATACCCAGTTTTTGCCAAGCGACTGAAGTGGTGGCACCTCATTGGCTGGGGGATGATCATACTCCTCCCCATGTGCTGCTGGTTCCTGCATCAAAAGTGGACTGGTATGACGTCAGAGAGTATTGTCATCACCTCACTCCTACGGGATGGCGACAAAGCCAACCTGATCGCCAAGGGCTTGTGGGGGCATCTGACCAATACGCAGCTCTACGGCTGGAGCTTCTTGTTGTTGCTGATATCGCTGGTCGCCAGTCTACCAGTCATGATAAAGCATAAGCGCTGGGGGCGTCTAGGGCAAGTGGCTATGGCCTTCGTATTGCCTTTGCTGCTGTACGGTCTGCTACTCTATCATATCAACTACTCTTGGGATTCGATAGACAACGTGATTGCTTACTCTGCGAAGAGATACCTCTTTTGCTTTGTGCCGATTGCGCTGTTTTGCACCTTCACGCTAGATGCCTTCTACCTAGCGTTTCGCAAGGTAGAGTCGTGGCTCTCTTAGGGAACCCTCTTCACAGTCAACTATTAAGTTATTAAGCTATGAGACGCAATTCGATTAGTACAGTGATCCTGCTGACGCTGGGGGTGATGCTTACGACGCTTTTGCCTTGTCGTGGACAGAGTGAGGCGGAGCTACCCTCCGATGCTACGGTGCGGCCTTCACAGACTATACCCATCATGTATATCACTACGGCCGATGGCAAGCCGATCATCACGAAGAAAGAGTATAAGCGAGCTACGTTTTACATTACCGACCCCGCTGGAAAGGTGAATCTAGGCACTGCCGCAGAGCCCCTAGGAATGAACATTCGTGGCAGAGGACACTCCTCGTGGAAGGGAGACAAGAAGCCCTACAAGCTCAAGCTGGACGAGAAACTCTCACTCATGGGTATGCCAAAGAATAAGCACTGGGCGCTACTGAAGTTTTGGCCTCCGACGATGGCTGGTATGAAGCTTGGCGAGCTGATGGGGATGGCTTGGACACCCTCCACAAAGCCGATTGAGGTGGTGCTCAATGGAGACTATGTCGGTCTGTACTTGCTGACGGAGACGATACGGATCGGGAAGAATCGGGTCAACATCTACGAGCAGCCGGACAATAACGAGGATGCAGCTACCATCCCTGGTGGCTGGCTGGTAGAGGTGGACAACTATAAGGAGCAGAACCAGATTAGTTTTAGAGAGAATGACCGCTGGATCATCAACATCACTTACCACTCACCAAAAGTACTCTCTACGGCACAGAAAAATTGGCTGACTGCAGAGTTTAAGGGAATCAACGATGATATCTATGCTCCAGACAAAGCGACCAGTCGCTGGGAGGATCGTATCGATGTTGATGCGATGGCTCGCTTTTTCATCATTCAGGAGGTGATGGACAATCCCGATGGCTTCCACGGGAGCTTTTACCTACACAAAGATCAAGGCGAGGGGAGCAAGTGGGTGGCAGGCCCTATCTGGGACCTTACCTGCATGAATCGTGAGAAGACGGACTATACCTTTAGGATGAAGGTGCACTACGTCTTTGCGCCTCACTGGATCGGGGAGCTACTTAAGGACGAAGACTTTAGCTCAGCCGTCTGCAAGGTGTGGAAAGAGGTGCACCCCGTGCTCTCCGACGAGTGGATGCGCTACTTGGAGAGTTGCTTTGCCCCTTATGAGGAGGCTTATCGGCGGGATAAGCAGCGCTGGTCTAAGGGCGACTTCAAGCCTCTGCACAGTGCTACTGAGGAACTCACGACTGCCCTTCGGCGTAATGTAGACTGGTTTGATAAACACTTGCCAGCTACTCCTAATGCAATTGTACCCGTAGTGCCGACCGCTGGTCGTCACGTCGTCTACACGATGTCGGGCGAGGTCGTGCGCATTGCTGAGGACTACAACGAAGCTGTGCGTGATCTACCTCAAGGCGTCTATATCGTGGACAATAGCAAGGTGATCGTCCCGTAAGAGCTGGAGACTAGCTGCTAAGCTTGACATTAAAGGTTCCTTGACTCAATCATTTTTGCACTTGACGCTGGAATGTGCGCAAACCTCGGGCAATATGCTTCAAAATCTACTGGGGGATATTGGCTTCTAGCATCTCAATTTACTCCTTAATCAGGTGAGAGAGTGTTGGGTCAGCTTTGATACGAGCAGTCTCAGAGTCTACGAGGGATAGCACCTCTTGCTTGACTTGGCGATAATTGGCTTCAATAGTCTCCCGCAGACTATCGGAGCCATTTTCGTTTGTAAAGTCCGCTATGATGGGGATAGGCTGGTAAGCTTTCGTTTCAGCTGAGACCTTGGCAACATCCACAACGATTTCTGCGTGGAATATTTTCTGATCGATGCGTTCATCGAAATTGTCAGAGACAGCCCCAACGAACATACCTTGTGTAAGGTTACTAATCTTACTCGCAGGGATCAAGCTATCCATCTGCGTAGATATAGATGTGGACTTGTCGTTTCGATTGATGGTCATGGACTGCCGTTGCTGAAGCACTTTGCCGAAACGCTCGGAAAGCGTCTTAGCCGTTTCACCCACGACCTGTCCGCTAAAGACATTACCCACAGTGTTCTGTATCACCTTACTCTCCTTATCCCCATAGTCGCGGGTCAGCTGCGAGAAGTCCTGAAAGCCTAAGCACACAGCGACCTTGTTACTACGAGCTGTAGCAATCAGATTATCAAGACCACGAAAGTAGATAGTAGGTAGCTCGTCGATAATTACCGAGCTTTTAAGTTGATGCTTCTTATTGATGAGCTTCACAATGCGACTATTGTAGAGTCCGAGTGCAGCCGAATAGATGTTTTGTCGGTCGGGATTGTTCCCTACTACAAGCACTTTCGGCTCATTTGGGTTGTTGATGTCTAGAGAGAAGTCATCGCCCGTCATCACCCAGTATAAGGCGGGAGAAATCATTCGTGAAAGTGGTATCTTAGCACTAGCAATCTGTCCTTGAAGCTGATCTTGCGCTCCACCCTCCCAAGCATCCAGAAAGGGAGAGAGATAGTTAGCAAGCTCGTCATATGAAGTCAGAATAGGGAATATTTGAGCGTAGGGACGATTGAGGAATTCAATAGCATGTGGAAAGGTGCAGTACTTTCCATTCTCATAAATCTTCAGATACCAGATGATAGCTGCAAGCAGAATGATTGGCGACTCCACAAAGAAGTCCCCCTGCTTCTGTATCCACGTTCGGTTGAGATTAAGCATAATCGTATGTGCCGATTCGTACGCATCGGAGATGTCGGTCATAAAAGCAGGGTTAATCGGATTGCAACGATGACTCTTACGTGGGTCATCAAAGTTAATCACATAGAATTGGGGCTTCACCTCATAAGCATCAAGGTGATTTCGTAAGTGATTGTAAGCAATCTCCGATAGGTCGGGAAACTTGTAGTCATAGATGTACATCGCAAAGCCTTTCTCAATCTGCTGTTTGATGTAGTTATTCACGATAGCGAAAGACTTACCCGAGCCAGGCGTACCCAAGACCATTGAAGCTCGAAACGGATTGACCACATTGATCCAGCCATTGTTCCATTTCTTCTTGTAGTAAAAGCGTGTCGGCAGATTGACCGAGTACTCATTCTCCATCAGTCTCGTCTCCTGCATAAAACTCTCATTCTCTGTATTGAATACATCGTCCATTAGGTTGTTTTTCAGCAGGCGACTCATCCATACACCAGCCATCAGCAGGCAGATATACCCCAAAGAGAGTGTGAAGATGTAAAGCGAAGCTGCACCAACGACTCCAATCGGAAGTGCCAGCAGCCACCAATTGAGGAAGAAAAGCACAAAGCCGATAGTCAGAACCGTCCAAATCTTAGCCCAAGTAATCTTCTCTTCCTTTACACCACGAGTTCCTAAGCAAGAAAGGGCAAGAAACAGCACACAAAAGAGCTTCGTCCAGAGAATCGAGGAGAAGAGCCCTGCTGTCCGTTGAAAGTTCATCAGAATTTTATCAAGTACCGAGAGCGTCAAGCCCCAGGTGTGGAATGCTTCATAGCAAAACCAGTAGCAGTTGATGAGAAGGAACAGTACAGAGATCCCTCTCATAAAGTCCATAATCTTGCCCAATGCTCTCAAATCATCTTCTTGTGCCATAGTTATCTGTTGTTTAATCGTTGTCTAATCACTATTTCGTCAAAGTCAAATGCGTAGGCTTCGCTGCTTTCCCTTTTCACCGAACTGTATCTTCACAGAGAAAACAGTAGATACCTACGTGACCATTTTCTATTTTCCACGGAGGGGCGATCTATTTCCTCGGAAGTTTCATTTCATTCTTCGGAAGTTTGATTTCATTCTTCCGAACTATCACTTTGTCCTTCCGTGGAGATTTCTTCTTTCCTCCGTCTCTATTTCCGATTTCCTCCGTGAAGAGTGCGATGCCGTCCTCTTTATCATACTATGCCTTGATTTACCTCTTTCTTCGTCTGAGATGAACCTTGCTCTGCCTGCGAAGTTTCCGTTGCCAAGCTGCCTCTTTCCAATCATCGTTGCTACTACCGAGCGGGAGTTCACCGACAATATCATCTACCAGTTCATCGATAAGATTATCTCCCTCGTTCGCCTCTGACTGTAATGGTTGAACAGTTGTGACTCCTTCTTTCAATTGAGCAGAAGAAGTGCCATACAATGTTTCATCCATAAATGGATTGTAGGTCGGGTTGGAGAGGTAGGCATTAAATGTGTTGGCCGAGTACCCCTTGCCTAGTCGGGAGCCATTGAGAGCTATGCCATTCGCATCGTCTATGAACGTAATACCATAGATGCGTCCGCTATCGTTCTTTCGGATAACCGTTCGCAAGCCTTGCTCCTCCAATCGATGTCGCAGTGCCTCCTCTGTATGGGGAGAAGTACGCATTACTTGTAGGACTTTCTTCCTTACGGCTGGTATCAGTGGCTTGATAGCTTGCTTAGATTGTTGCATCCTATTCTGCACGGCTGCAGAGCCCACACCACGACCGATCTCCGAGGCATGGATGGGTGTACTTACCTTGTCTCCTTTATCATCAGTCGGTACACAGACCAGTCCATCGTACTTCTTTCCTCGAAACTCTGTCTTGACCTCTTCTACGGCAAGATTGTATTGAGCAAGAATGGCATTGAGTTCTCCCAAGGAACAGAAACGGTAATGCTTCAGAACAGAACGAGCTATAGATGCTACTTGCTTTTTGATATTCCCTTTTGCCATATCCACCTTTGAGAGCTCTTGTAGTGGCTTGTTTGTAACCTCTGTGCTGGGAATTAGATGGTACTTCTTCTCCAGCGCATCCGTAATTTTCTTGCTCCGTCTGCCTTCAAACTTGTCATTGATCTTTCGACCATCACCATCTACCCGAAGCGATACGATGTGTATATGCTCACGGGCAATATCATTGTGCTTAAACACAATGTAGGGTTGCTTACCATAGCCCAGAGCCTCCATATACTCCTTAGCTATCTGCGATAGCGTTTCATCGGACAGCTTCTCATCTGGATGCGGATTGAGCGAGCAATGGAAGACCGTTTTCTTTGTTCGACACTTTTCGGGTATCAATGCCTGCATATCTGCAAGCACCTCCGACAACGTATATTCGCCCGCTCTGTTTTGGTACAAACCATGTGCTAGCAGGAGTGTTGCTTCTTTCTTATTCACCTTCTTAAAGTTGTAGCCGAGTGCACCCCCGAGGTTCTCCGTTGCTGAAATCTTGGCAATCATTACTTGCGGTAATCAATGGTCAGAGAGACAGCTTGCTCCTGCAAAGCAATAATCTGAGCTGATAGTTGCTCCAGCTTCTCAAGCAGTATCTGAGCAGTCTTCACGCTATGATAGCTGTTGATGGCTCGTACAGCTTGGTTATACAGCACGCCTATCTTATGTATCTGGGCAGTCAATTCGGAGAGCTTACGATAGTACTCCACGGCAGACTTATCTACCGTTATCACCTTGAAATGCTCCCCCAATATTCTTGCTCGCACGAAGTCGGACTTCGTTTCCGCCCCTGATTTATGGAACAAGTCAATCGCTCGTTGCTGGTCTTTTGGGTTAGGCAAGCGTACGTGCCAGTTGTCCCAACGAGGTTTATTCAGCTCTTTTCGCTTACGATCTCTTTCTGTCTGCTCATTCATCTGTTGTTTCTTCTGTTAATTACGACTTTGGAGTAATTCATCTCCCCTTCGGGGCAAGGGTCTTTGTGGTACAAACTGCGGTTTGTGTTACAAAGACACACCTTGCCAATATCAAGAAGTGATACGATGAAGTATCCACCCCACGGGGGTGTCTACTTCGGGGAGAAAAGCTCCACGACTTCTATCTGCCTGCAAAGTTACAGCGACCTTGTAACTAATTCACTATAAACGACATTCCTGTGATTTCACTCCTTTTCCTCATACTTCACTAGAGGTTGAGACTTAGGTTAAGAGCTAGTTATTTTGCAACCAAACTCAGTCTTGAGTTAAGTCAATCTTGAGTTAAGTCAAAAACTAACTCTTGAGCTAAGTCAATTTTGAGCTGAGTCAAAAACTAACTCTTGAGTTAAGTCAAGAGTAAAGTTGTGACCTAACTCTTGAGTTAGATTTAGAGTGAAACAATTGCCCTATAGGCTTATAACATAAGTAGTAACCAAAGAACGATATGGACAGACCAAACAGCCGCCCGCTCTACTTAGGCTTCGCTTCTCAAAAGGGAGGAGTCGGTAAGAGTACGCTAGCCGAAGTGCTAGCATCTATTTTATACTACGAGAAGGATATCCCTCTTGTCGTAGTAGACTGCGATGGCACGCAGGAGTCATTTTTCAAGCTCAGAGAGCGTGACAGAGATCTTATTGGTACCTCTCTAGATATAGGGAAGGCACTCCACGAGCGACTTGCCCAATATGGGAAGAAGTCTTACCAAATTATCCGAAGTAATCTAGAGCAGGCAATAAGCAATACAGAGCAATACTTGAGTAAAGCACCGATAGCTCCCCAGCTCGTCATATTCGACTTTCCAGGTCATGTAGCTACCAGTGCTATGATGGAGCTATCCATTATGATGGACTATATCATCTCCCCCATAGAGGCTGACCCGCAATCGTTGGCATCAAGCTTTGCTTATGCCAAGACGATCCAAGAGCTAGGTGTAGGCTTTGCAGAGTCTCAAATCCAAGATCTCTTTTTGCTTTGGAACAAAGTAAATCGCAGTGCCAGCACTATGGTGATCGAACTGTTCAGTCAGCATGCCCAAGAGCAGGGCTTGAAGATTCTAGACGCTCGTATCTACCATTCCGTTCGCTTCAGTCGTGAGCTAGCTCAAGGGGGTGTCAAGGGAGTCTTTCGTTGCTCTTACCTACCTCCAGCTACCACGCTACGCCCTCAGACAGGTGTAGATGAATGGGTCGAAGAGGTAATACAGAAGCTAGGTCTACAAAAAGGTACAAGCTTATGAGCTCACTGAAAGAACAGCGAGAGCGACTGCTCCAAGCTAAGATGAGAGAGATGGCAAATATAGGGGTTACCAAGCGTACCGCTGAGAATATCCCGGACTTTGATGAGCCGATAGATTTAGATGAAGAGCCAACGCTTGAGGAGAATCCAACGCTTGAAGAGGAGTGTAATGCCGTCTCAGAGACCGAGGAGACAACAGCCTCTACTCCGACCACCTCTCCTCAAGCATCTCAGCGTCACAGTTCCAAAAGAAAGCACTCGGACAAAGAAGCGAAGAAGCCTAGCTCATCAACACTAGAGTTTGCAGCATACGAAGAGCGTTTTCTGACATCTGTACGAGACGGACGCAACAAGTCTGGCTTCAGCATTCATACCGAAGTGCTACAGCTACTTCGAAATGTGGTGAGTGATCTCCGTGTAGAGACCTCCATCACAAGCTATATTGAAAACATCATACTGGATCACTTGAAAACGCACCAGGATCTATTAAACCAAATCACCTCTCAGCGGAGACGAGATAAGACTATTGACCTATGATTGAAGAGACATTGAGATGCTTACTGCTCTTATTAGTGATTGTGTGGGTAATCTTTGGCATCACATATTGGCGGAGACTCTTGAACAGCTCCAAGCAAGACCTTACAAAAAAGGCTACAGCCAAGAAAGAGAAGACGGAAAAGGCAGACTCCAATCAAGAGCGTAAGGAACCAGTGAGAGACAAACTGGTCGGCAAAAGCAGGCCTTTTGTTTCCTCATCTTTCCCAATGGTTCCTAAGAGTTCCTCGTCTGAAAAAGCGGTCGATAATCCCGCTACATTTGCAGAGTTAGATAGGGATAAATCAACTCCCAGAGATGACGCTACAGAGCCTTTAGAAGAGGAAAGCGAAACTATCCCTGAGGCAGAAAACGAGATACAAATCGACTACACGATGGAGGATCTAGATGAGGAGAGCATCCTGCGGGAGGAGTTACAGATTGCCAGCGAGGCACTGCCCGAACTCTCACCGACAGCCATTCTAGCAAGAGATTTATCTCGTATTAGCCAATGGAGTAAGCAAGAGGATTCACTGACTAATGAAAATGAAGAGGTGGTGTGCCAGACGCTCCGCACCTTACGAGGAACGGAACTTATGGATCGACTCAAAGAGTACACGCTACAAGTGGAGGAAGCTCACCGCAATCTCTTTGCAGCCCTGCGGAAAGCTGAAGATCTAGAAGAGGAGTCCGCACCTTCCCAAGTAGAGACAGAAGCGGAAGAAGACGAAAAACCGCTCTCTTACTACTTGTAATCCAACAATAGAACAGCACGATTATTCTTTAACAACTTGATATAACGACAGACAATGAACAGACGAATGATTAGCAAGGAACGCCTAGCGATGCTTGCCCTGATCCTAATGATGACAGGTGCGACAGCCTTTGCCCAAGGCAATGGTATGGCGGGCATCAACGAAGCGACCAAGATGGTCACTTCCTATTTTGACCCAGCCACCAAGCTCATCTATGCCATTGGAGCAGTGGTGGGCTTGATAGGCGGTGTCAAGGTGTACAATAAGTTTAGCTCAGGAGACCCCGATACGAGCAAGACAGCTGCAAGCTGGTTCGGAGCTTGTATCTTCCTCATCGTAGCTGCTACCATCCTGCGTAGCTTCTTCCTCTAATGGCTAGTTGGGAAGTAAATAAAGGAGTCGGTCGGACGGTGGAGTTCAAGGGATTGAAGGCTCACTACCTCTTCCTATTTGCAGGAGGATTACTGGGCATCTTCATCCTTGTAGTGGTTCTCTATCTCTGTGGCATCAGTCAGATCATCTGCTTGGGCATAGGCGTATTGGGTGCCACCGGTGTGGTGTGGCAAACGTTCGCCATGAATCGCAAGTATGGTCAATATGGATTGATGAAGCGAGGAGCTATAAGAAGACACCCGAGGTATCTCTTGAACCGCCGTTCGGTCTATCAGCTTTTTCACCAACTCAATAGCGCTAGATGATGAGAAACAGAAGCAAGATAACCACCTTAGAGTCAAAGTTCCCCTTGCTGAGTGTAGAGCATGGGTGCATTGTCAGTAAGGATGCTGATGTGACGGTTGCTTTTCGAGTGGAGCTACCCGAGCTTTTTACGGTCACATCCGCAGAGTATGAGACGATGCACTCTACTTGGCATAAAGCAATCAAGGTACTACCCAACTTCACGATCGTCCACAAGCAAGATTGGTTCATCAAAGAGTGCTACCATACAACTTGCGAAAGTGGTAAGGAAAAGCCTTTGAGCTTTCTCGCTCGTGCCTCTGAGAGACACTTCAATGAGCGACCCTATCTGCACCACACGGTCTACCTCTTTATCACGAAGAGCAATAGACAGCGTATGGCACAGCAGAGTAGCTTCTCAACGCTTTGTAGAGGTCATCTACTCCCTAAAGAGATTACCAACGAGGAGGAGATGGTGAAGTTTATGGAGGCTGTGGATCAGTTCGAACGCATCATCAATGACTCCGAATTGATAAAGCTGGCTCGAATGAACGAGGCTGAGCTGGTTGGCTCTAGGGAGCAAGCTGCTCTCTTGGATCGCTACTTCTCTCTATCAGATAGCAGACACGGCACATTGGAGGATATACGTTTAGGGGCAGACCTTGTACGTGTGGGAGACAATATGCTTTGCCTGCATACGCTCTCTGATACGGATGATCTACCCACTACTGTCAGTACCGATGGTCGCTATGAGCGATTATCAACAGACCGCTCGGACTGTCGCCTCTCCTTTGCATCTCCAGTGGGGCTGATGCTCCCCTGCAACCATATCTACAATCAATACATCTTCATTGAAGATAGCGAGGCGAGCTTGCAGCGTTTTGAGAAGCAAGCTAGGAATATGCACTCTCTAGCGCGCTACAGCCGTAGTAATCAAATCAACGAAGAGTGGATACAGGAGTATCTCAACACAGCACACTCTCAGGGACTCACCTCCATTAGAGCTCACTTTAATGTCTTGGCGTGGAGTGACGATGAAGAGGAGCTACGACAAGTCAAGAATGATGTGGGCTCTGCCCTTGCCTTGATGGAGTGCCGTCCTAGACACAACACCATCGATACAGCGACCCTCTATTGGGCAGCTATCCCGGGTAATGCAGGTGACTTTCCAGCAGAAGAGTCTTTCTACACCTTCATTGAGCCGGCTCTCTGCTTCTTCACGGCTGAGACCAACTACAAGGACTCGCTTTCACCCTTTGGGATTAAGATGGCAGACAGATTATCTGGTAAGCCGATACATCTCGACATATCTGATCTGCCGATGAAGCAAGGAATCATTACCAACCGCAACAAGTTTATCTTGGGACCTTCGGGCAGTGGTAAGAGCTTCTTCACGAACCATATGGTACGACAATATTACGAGCAGGGGGCACATGTCCTCTTGGTCGATACGGGTAACTCGTATCAAGGGTTGTGTGAACTAATCCATCGTAAGACAAAGGGAGAGGATGGAGTCTACTTCACCTACACCCATGACCATCCTATCTCCTTCAATCCTTTTTATACGGATGACAAGTTCTTTGATGTAGAGAAGCGGGAGAGTATCTGCACCCTATTGATGACGCTTTGGAAGAGTGCCGATGAGCGGGTCACCAAGACTGAGGCTGGAGAGCTGGGCTCTGCTGTCAATGCCTATATCGAGCTCATCTGCTCAGATGCCAGTATCGTCCCGAACTTCAATAGCTTCTACGAATACCTTAGAGATGTCTATCGTAAGGATATGGAGCAGCGAGATATCAAGGTGACGCTCTCTGACTTCAATATCAATAACCTTCTGACTACGCTCAAGCAGTACTACAAAGGTGGTCGTTACGACTTCCTACTGAACTCGGATAAGAACATAGACCTGCTCTCTAAGCGGTTTATCGTCTTTGAGATTGACCAAGTGAAGGACAATAAAGACCTCTTCCCCGTGGTGACCATTATCATCATGGAAGCCTTTATCAATAAGATGCGCCGACTGAAGGGTATCCGCAAGATGATCCTCATCGAGGAGGCTTGGAAGGCGATCGCTTCGGAGAATATGGCGGACTACATTAAGTATCTCTGTGCGCCCGTAAAGGTTGCATCGTAAACATCTCTTTGGCAAGAGA